>JAEEGG010002282.1_pt1 | contig 49897 bp, 37 predicted proteins | sample 9134161 | NCBI WGS metagenome assembly JAEEGG01 (sample SAMN16246543, study PRJNA631951) | gut metagenome | biome: gut microbiome; feature: rumen; material: CR-attached | host: Bos | place: Iran: Karaj | collected 2018-10
GTTTCATCGCTTATTTGATAAATGTTTCTGCAAATAAAACACGGAAACTTGAAAATCTTGTATGGAAATCAAAATCTTTAACTATTTTTATACAATCTATATCAACCAGTGAAACAGGTACCAGTCCAGTGTTTCATGTTTGGAAGACAGAGGAAATCGTCTTTACGCGTGGCACGACAGAGGCCATCAATCTGGTAGCGTCATCGTTCTGTGAATCTCAGATGCAGGCTGGTGACGAGGTGCTCGTCACTGAGATGGAGCATCACTCGAACATTGTTTCTTGGCAGTTACAGGCCCAAAAGCGTGGCATTGTCGTCAAGCATCTGCCCATCACGGACGATGGTCGTTTAGACCTCTCACTTCTCACTTTCTCACCTCTAATGAAGGACGCCGTAGTCTCTTTTAACGTCGGCAACATCCACCACTTGGATATGGGCACCCTGCTCGACCGTTTAGGCATTGCCGTCCGCACAGGCCACCATTGTGCTCAACCGCTGATGGACCGTCTCGGCATCTCTGGCACCGTCCGTGCCTCCTTTGCACTTTATAACACGAAAGAAGAAATAGACACTCTCGTAGCCGGCATCCGTCGTGTCAGCCAGATGTTCTGATGTTACAACAATATCTATTAATAGTATTCAATGGTGCGGGTCTGTTCCATTTCCTGTCCCATCATTGATACTTTGCGGCTAATCCAGTTGCCTTTGTCGTCATACTTATAGTCGGTAAATGGTGATGACATCTCCTGACCGCCCATATTGACCGATTCAGCAGCGGGAGCACCCTTTTCATTGTAGGTGCGCGTCATGGTCATATCCTGACCCATAATGTTCATCGACTGACTCTTGATTTTGCCATTCTCCCACTTGTAGGTAACGGTAAACTCCTGACCGCGGACGCTCATCTTTGCCGACTGCATGTATCCGTCGGCATCGTACTTCGCATCCGACATACCCTCGCGCTGCATTTTACCGTCTTCGGTGAAGGTCATGACAATGTCTTGACCCATGAGCTGCGTCTTGATAGACTTAACGGCACCCGTAGCGTCGTTCAGTTCAACATCGTGAAATTTTGTTTGCGCCTGCATCATAAAAGGAAGAGCCAACAGCGCAATCATCATCATTACTTTTTTCATTGTTCTTGTTTTTAAAATTAAAGATTGATAATTAGCATAACGATTATTTTGACGCATCATCCGAACAAAAGTTTAATTTAAATAACAAATAAATAGTACTTTTGGCTCATCCAGCGTTACCTTAGGTAACGTTCGCTGTTACTTTAGTTAACGTCGTCTTTTACCTTAGGTAACGTGCCTTGTTACTTTAGGTAACGTCATAGGCTGTTCCTAACCCAAACAAAACAGGAGGGTGCATCACTGCTGCCTCCTGTTTGACCTAGGTACTACTCGTTATATATTACCTTATATTATTTAGTCGTTCCGAAATAGTTTGGTAACGGATTATCAACTCCCTTATGTATTGGGACATCTGTGCCGAATACCTGTTGGTAACTCTTAGGCAGTCCGGAGCGTTTCCACAATTCCGTGACAATGGTTCCATCGCCTCGGTCAAAGCTAAGATGGAAGGTGTTGTCATCAACCCATTTTATCTTGCTCTCGCAGCCATATTGTATCAGCAGATTGTCTGACTTGTACGTTATAGGGCGCATAATGCAGTAGGCGAACATTCTATTGGCTTGCAGTTCGTAGAGGTGAAGATATACGTCTTTGTCGAATATCTGATAGAGATCTTGGTGTCCAGGCATCAGCATGTCCATGCCGTCGACCTTCGTCAATATACCTACGCGACGCCAACAGCCGTAGAACCTGTTTGCGCCAGGCTGCGCTGTGTGCATCTTCAGCAGGTCGATGGCACGTTGAATTTTGGGATTTATCTTGTAGTCGGAACTATAAAGTTCCGTGATATGCTGACCCATGGGCATGTATTCGTTGTTCATGATGGTATTGTGCCAACGCAACTTGAAACCCTTGCTGCTGCTGTCAAAGATGCTAATGTCCTTGTCGGCAACTCTGCCCGTATAATTCAGCGGACGCCTGTCTTGGTTCAACATCGTCATCCAGAACTCCGGCTTCTCTCCTTCCACGTCTTTCTGTATCTGTAACTGCAGCGTCATGCTATCGGCGCAGTATTTGTACTGCTCTATGTGCGCCTCCTTGTCGGCGGTACCGTTTTCGTATGAGAATCCCATTAGCCTGTACAGTCCACGTGGGTTTTCCTTCTTGCCTGCTATTTGGCGTGATATCTCATCGCACGCCGTCTTATCGAGAGTCTGCTTTTTCTTATCGGGCAGGCGGAAGGTTATTGGCAGGCTGTATCTCATCTTTACAATCTTGCCTTTATTCTTGGCAGGTGTCCATTTCGGCATCATACTGACCACACGTTTCGCCTCTGCGGTAAGACGCTCGTCAGGCGACTGCATTGTCTCAAAATCCGTTAGGGAACCGTCTTTGTTGACTACGAATCTCAGAATCACACGACCTTCGATGCCGGCCTTCTCACAGTCTTTAGGGTATTTGAGGGTTCTCTGCAGGAACCCCATCATGGCACTCATGCCACCAGGGTATTCCGCCATCTGCTCGGGAATGTCAACAGGCTTGGGCTCAACGGAAACAACTTGTGCGAATGTTGCAGTCATAAACAGGCACATAGCCCATGTCACGAAAATCTTTTTCATAATGTAATGTATTTAGTTAAAAGTTTGTGTCGTTATAGCATATCTCGTCGCACGCCACCATCAGTTCGGTGTTGCTTGTGAATAACGTGGAGTCAGCGTATGCCGTAATGTCGGGTAGCACGACGTTGCATACCAGGTCGAAGGAACGCTCCTTCCTCACCTGCGGCAGACGAATGTCATTGTTGGGATCATCATTGCTGTCAGAACAGAATACCACATCTGGCAGCATAGCAGTAAATATATTGTTAGAGGCAGTCTGCTGCTTCTTTTCTGGTTTTCTCTCTATCCTTGCTGTAAGCCTGTATAGGTCGTCAGTATTCTCTGTACGCGGCACTATGGTTTTCTTTCCTGTTAATAGTTTTTCCTTTTTTGCGGACTCTGTGCTTGTCGTATGTAGGCTCACATTATCTTGATGCCTCACAAACAGCGTTGTACTGATGATGAGCAGTCCTGCAACAGCTGCGGCAACGGCATACCACTTCATCGTCGTAGCCTTATTCCTCTTCGCAGGAGCTACACCGCTGGCCATCATATGGTCATATTCCGCAGCACCCTTGTCGAGTTCTGCCATGAACTCCTGATAGAGTTCTTCGTCGTTATATTGTTGTCTCTTCATGCTTGCAGTATCTTTTGTAGTTCTTTAATCATTTTTTTTCTTGCCATAGAAATCATACTCTTCACAGAAGGTTTTGGTATGCCTGTCTCTTGTGCTATCTCCTCTGCCGTATAGCCTTCAATGTGTCTCTTCCTCAGCAACTCGCGTTCTCGCGGACTCAGTCTTTCCATTGCCTCGTCAATCTTCTGCTGTGTCTCCCCAGCCTCTATCCCAGCGTCGGCATCGTTGTCAGCTAATGCCTGATTGATTTCTGTTTCACTTTCCAGAGTAACGGTCAGGGTACTTCTTCTTTTATATATCTCCACGCAAACGTTTTTCGCCACTTTAATGGCTAAAGCCTCCATGTTTCTATCCGCACTCAGCCGTTCGCAATATTTCCAAAGGCGTATAAGTCCCTCCTGCGCAACATCGTCAGCATCCGTTCTGTTGCCGAAGAAATCGCGCCCCACCTTCACCATCAATGGTCTCAGTGCCGGAACTATATTTTCAAACTCTTTTGGAGACATCTTCTACTTATAATACTCAGAAAATAGAAAAAAGTTAAGTACCAATAACTTTATTTTTGCTCTTTATTTTTCAAGTTGCCTATAGGTAGGTGTTCTGGTAACACGTGCCCGACACCAACCCAACATCTAGCTTGGGGAATCTCGTCACCTTACGGGCTGAACGGCAGAGAGCTACGGGCTCTGCGGCAGAGAGCAGGAAGGGAAGCGATGAAGAGGGGGAAATGCTAACAATTATATCCCTGCTCAGAGAAACCCTTACATCTAAATCAAGGAATAACCACGCAACTTGAATCCAACCTTTTCAGAAATAGGTTCTATAGAAGCTAAATATGGTGAGATGCTTATCTTGCGCACAGCATCCATTACTTGCTTACGCAGTTTCTTATATTGCTGTTTGCCGTGTTCTTCAAGCGTGTATTCATGAACCTCAGCAAGGCTCAGCAACGCAGGTTCCGACCATCTTGTCTCTAAACTCATACAATCGCTGATCCAAAAAACGTTCTGCTTCTTCTTGAGAGAAACTCTTGCCTGCCATAACTTTTTCATGGCTTAGCTTCAGAATCTTTATTAACAATTCTTCATCGTTTGTCATAAGCATCTTGTATTTTGCAGGCAAAGATAAGTATAATTTTTGAAATGACAATGAAAAAGCGCAAGAAATTTGGATTCTTGCAGGTTAAAGGAAAGCAGACGGGCAGTCAGCACGGGAGTCTGCCTCATCACCTTACGGGCTGAACGGTGGAGAGCTACGGGCTCTGCGGCGAAGAGCAGGGAGGGAACCGATGGAGAGACAGTAAGGCGTTAAACTCTGACTTTAGTAACTGTAAACTTGGAGTTTAGTGACGCTAAACTCAACCAACGGGAAGTAAGCAGGCGGCCCTTGGGAAGTAAGCAATCAGTCCTTGGGAAGTAAGCACGCTGCCATCAAGAAGCAAGCGGTTGATTTTACCCCCCCACTTACTGGCTTAGAACTCCTTTGTTGATTGGAGTTAAGCCAGGTTGGGGTAGTCCGACTACCCCAACCTATAGCCCCACCGGTACCCCCACCTGCTATTCTCGTGCCAAAGAATTTGGTGATATAGAATATTATGTGTACTTTTGCAGGAGAAAAAGGAAAAAGAGCGATGTTAGAGAGTTGTTATTATCAAGGAAAGGTGGAGGCGGGCTGCGATGAGGCTGGTCGCGGATGTCTGGCGGGCAGCGTGTTTGCAGCAGCTGTCATACTGCCTGAGGGGTATCAGAACGAGTTGTTGAACGACTCGAAGCAGTTGACGGAGAAGAAGCGTTATGCGTTGCGTGAGATGATTGAGCACGACGCTGTGGCGTGGGCTGTGGGCATAGTGACGTCTGAGGAGATAGACAAGATTAACATTTTGAATGCGTCGATATTGGCTATGCATCGGGCTTTGGACCAACTGAAGGTACGTCCTGAGGCTATCATTGTGGATGGCAATCGGTTTAAGAAATACAAGGATTTACCTCATACTACCATCGTGAAGGGTGACGGTAAGTATCTTTCTATTGCCGCTGCCTCGATATTGGCCAAGACCTATCGTGACGACTACATGAACCAGTTGGCTGAGGAGTATCCACAATACGACTGGAAAGCGAACAAGGGCTACCCTACAAAGAAGCATCGTGACGCCATCCGCCAATACGGCATTACGCCTTATCATCGCAAGACGTTTAATATGTTGGGAGACGGGCAGCTATCCCTCAACTTTGAGGAGTGAGGAGTTAATTGACGGAGATTCGTAGTGAGTTGAGGACACGACGTTTCAGGCATTCCGCCTGTTCAGGTGTCAGCAGGTCGCAGTCGTCCAAGTGCATGAGGATGTCGCAAGCCTTCAGGTAAGCCGAACGAATCTGGGGAGCAGCCGAAAGATAGGAGGCCCAATAGGATTCCTTATCTGGCACGCAATCCATCACGTAACGGATGAAGTCGTCGTCGCGCAGGAATTGTTCAACCTTTGTATATATGGCTCGTTTCATTTGATTCGTCGTTAGTTAGCTTAACAGTAGCTATTATAAAGACGAACCACCACGAAAAATGTCATCACTTTCTTACTTTCTCATCTTCTCACCTTCTCACCTTCTACATCGCCGCCTCTCTTAGTTTTAGCATGCCACGATGCATCAGATTGCGAACTGAGTGATAGTTCATCTGCATGATGTTGCAAATCTCGTCGTACTTGCGCTCTTCCAGATAGTAGAGCGTGATAGCCTGACGCTGTCGACGTGTCAGGTGATTCATCAAGTGGGCAACCTTGGCCGACTGCATCAGTTCGCGTTCGGTGTTCAGATAGTCATGTTCTACATCCTCAGCAGCACGACGATAGGCATAGCATTCCACCTCGCCATCATCCATGAACGTGTTGCGACGGAATTCGTCGAGCAGGCGGTTCTTGAGCGAGATAATGAGGTAGGAACTGAGGTTGTTGATGGTGTGTTTTTCGTTTCGTTTGGTGTACACCTTGACGAAAACGTCGTGAATGCAGTCTTTCAGCAATTCTTGGTCTTGTGTAAACTTCATACCGTAGTTGTACAGACTCTGCACATAAAGGTCGTAAAGTTCGGAGAAAGCATGATCGTTGCCGGCAATGAATTCTGCTGCCAACTGTTTAGCCCTTTCTTTGAAACTCCTTTGTTTAGAGGTCAAAGCGACTTGTTCTCGAGGATTAGTTCCCATCATCATAAAGTAGTAGTTTTGTTTCGCTTGCAAAGTTAAGAGAAAAAAAGGAAATAAATGCAAAAAAAAGTATTAAAAAAAGGAAAAACGAGTAAAATAGCCGTTTTTCCTTTTTCGCTTCTTGTCTTTATTATTTCCAACGGACCCAGAATAGGGCTTTGCCTGATAGGCTCCCTCGTTCTTTCTGTGGTGTTAACTTTCCTGTCTTCATATCCACTTCGACTATTTGCTTGATGGTTTTCGGATCAAAAGCGGCTATATATGACTCGTCATCACAATAGACGAGTAGGTCATGTGGGCCAGATAATCGGTAAGTACCGTCTTTAGTCTCCGAACTGTCAACCTGCATGGTGGCAATGGCCTTCAGGAATGCTTCGTCCTTAACGGGGATATTGGCACACGAACCGCCAGCCATCAGTGCTGCCCAGCCCATTTCAGGTGCCTTTTGGGCCGAATAGATAACAGCCTTGTCAGGATATTGTGTGCGATATTCGCTGACAGCACGATAGACATCTTCGAAGCGGGCGCTACCCGTACGAATCTTGCGCATATACTGGCGCTGTGCCATATTTACGCCACCAGGAGGTGCATATTCGCCCTTGTTATGGTAAAACCATTGCTCGATGTCGATGATATCGACGACCTTTGACCGTTTGGGGTCTTTCAAGATGGCATCCTGTACGTCTTTGTTGACAGCCAAAGCCACCAGGACCTTGCCATTCTCCTGTTCCCACTCGGCAATGACGTCGAGCCAGAACTGAACGAAATGCAGGGGACCCGTAAACTCTTCACCTATCGAATGGATGACGTTGGGTTGCCCCTTGAAGGCATCCAACGACTGACGGATATACTGACGATGCAGTTGGCGTAGGGTGGGGTTGGTGACGTCATAGAATAAGGTAGCCGTAAAGATACGTTTGTCGCCCGTGAAGTTGACAGGCTCCAAGAATGGCGTATTGTTTACGTTGTTGGCCGTTCGCCAAGGGCAGTCAACCCAATGGGCACCAGCCTCCAGAATGTTATGCTGGAAATAATGTTGGTTCTTTAGCAGGATGCCGATGGATTCAGTCTTTTTGGCAAACTGTTGCAAGCGCCAGAAATACCATTTGTTCAACGTCGTGAGGTCGTATTTGGTCATTCCGTCCCAAGCTAATTGGCTATTAGCGCCTGTGCGGGCAAAGGGCTGTTCGTAGAAAGGCGCCCAAACATCACCATTCTTACGACGGATGCGCTCGTGGTCGTCACGACGGCGATCTGTCCAAAGACCATAGTTCTGACTGAACAGTACGGTGTGTGAGCGTTGCATATAAGCGATGATGGAATCGATACGGTCAGTACCGCCTGTTCCTTCTTGTCCAGGCACAAAACGTGTCAGGGCAGGTTTGGCTTTAGCCATAGCAGCATCAGTAGTACGACCATTCCACCAGGGTGTCTGATGCTTGCCACCAACCAGCAAAGCACCGTCCTTGGTGAGCCAGCCGTTGGTTAGGGCGTAGGATATTGTACTAGATTCTCTAGATATTCTAGATTCTCTAGATATTCTAGATTCTCTGGGCGCTATGTCGGCATCAAGATGGGCAGCCTCAATCCATTGCTGTAAGGTCTGACGGGGTTTCAGGGCCTCTTCAGCCATCTGCATGGCTTCCTCGATGGTAGGTGAACTGCTGGCATTGAGGTTGCGTTCCAACACACGACATTGTTGTGAAACATCGTGCCCTAAGCGTTTTTCCAGTTGTGAGGCAAAGAGCGAATAGGGTCTGACGTGTTCGTTCATCTCCGTATATTCGCCATTACCTTGTATCTGTCCCCAGCAACCACTTGAGTAGTTACGGTTCAGCGAGTCTGGCGAATAACAGAAGAGACCAGAGGCTGTCGACTGCCACATCGTGCTGTTGGCAGTGCTCCAGCCAGCACCAAACTTCTCTAACTCCCAGTTCTTAAAGCACAGGTCGTTGCCATCAATGTTGACAATGTCAAAGAGGATGCCAGGAGCCCATGAAGAAATGGCGCCACTGGGACCAAACGACTCGAAGCTCTCGCACTGGACAAAGGCATTAGGGCCAGGAGCAGTATGACCAACGGCAAAGTCGTTGATGCCGTGTTCAGAATAGCAACGCTGGAAAAGCACCATTTCACCGAAGGTCAGGAAGGTGCGGCGACGGAAACCTCCAATCTCAGAGACAGGATGTTTCGAGATGCAGTCTTCTACCGTTATCTGTTGTGCAGACTTCTGGATGACAACAGCAGAACCAGCAAAATGCAGGAAGTTGACCATGCGAATCCAGCAATTCTCTGCCTCAGCTACATAGACACCGTCCCAACAGTGGTCTTCGTCCAACGGACGGGCGTGGTCGTAATCTGACTCTAATGAGAGGTTTTCTACGCCACACTCGCTGATGCGTCCCTTTTCTTCGTAGACAATAGCTTTGGCACCGCCCCAGCGCAGTTCAATGCTACAGGTGATAGGAGCATTGAGTGTGAGTTGGTTGCCATTGACTGCTGTTATTTGTCGATTCCATCGGAGGTCAATATCGCCAGGATGCCAAGCCCAATAGCCCATACGTTTGCCTCCGCCAAAAGAGGCGCAACCTAAATAATTAATCCATTCCTGAGTGGAAGAACGATAGATGCTTATTCGGCTATTGGCACTTAGCTTTTGGCCATTGGCTAAGTTTATTGTAAGAGAACCTGCCTTGGTATCATTAACGTCAAAGGTGTCCTTGACGACAACTTCACGCGTACCTTCTATATATATGGCAGCCCCACGGTCGAAGCCCGTCTTGCGCAGAATGGTCTTTTCGCGGCCAGAGCCTCGTAGCACGACACCACTGGTACGGATACGTAGCGGTTCGCTGAGCAAAAATGTTCCTTCGCCCAATAAGACGGCTCCGCGAAAGCCCGTCTGCTTATCGGGTTTCTGTTGGCTTACCCAGTCGATGGCAGCCTGAATGTTTGCAGCATCGTCCTGTCCTGATGGAGTGACATAGGTGGCCGTCTTTACCGATGGAACGGGCTGTTCTGAACAATGATAGCCGCAATATGAGTAATCCATCGGCACGTCTTGCGCAACCGATGGAATGAAAAGTGCTACGAGAGCGACTAACAGTGATAGTCTCATTTCTTTTCTTTTGCTTTCTGTTCTTCTATTCGTTTCATCCAGGCATCACGCTCTTTCTTCAGGTCGTAACCTCGACTAGAGAGCCAGTTGTTGGTGCGTCCGCGATACTTGTCGAACCAGAAGTGCTTGCCTTTCGAGTCTGCAGCATCCATCGCATACTCACGGGCTTCTTTTAACCAGATGAGTATTTGCTGTTTCTCAAAGTCCGAGAGCGTAGGTATCATGTCCTGTGTGGCCTGATAGTCACGCTTCAGGCGGCCGAATGTCATTCCATCCTTGACGGCATCTATCTGCTCGTCTGTCAGATAAAGCGCCAGAGCCGAGGCCAATTCAAAGTGGTGCTTATAGAGCTCGGCTTGCAGGGCATCCTGTTGTGACTTGTCGTATTTCGCATGAATATCGTTCAGCAGGAAGTAGCGGTTGGCAATGATATTACGTACCGCACGAGCCTGTTTCTGGTCAGTAAGCTGAAGACCGTCAACGATTTTTTGTGCACGGCCTTTAATGTTCTCCACATAGGCAGAGTCCCGCCCTTCGTCATTAAGGACTACGAGCTGGGCGTTTGCTGTGAGGGAAAGCAGCCATAACATGGCTGCATACAGAACCTTTTTCATAAGCTTACATCAGTTTTCCTTTGGCAGCCAGCGTGTCGTAGTTGTTGTTCAGGTTGCGCCAGTCTGTCTTGGTCTGAGGATTGATACCATTGATGTATTTCTCGATATTGGTATAGCCATCACCATTGCAGTCGCCATTAGCATCAGAAGCGTCGTTGGGATTCAGACCATATTGCTTCTCCCACTCATCGGGCATACCGTCACCATCGGTGTCAACGTAAGGCTCCCAAGCTTTGTACTCAGGATAACCGCCCATCTGACGAGGGTCGGTGATAATGCCCTGCTTATAGGAATCCTGAGGCAAACGGCGATATTTGAAGAAGCCCTGCTCGTTTTGTGACTTCTTATGCAGTCCCCACATGTCACCATAAGGATTCTGCTTTACGCCAGTCTTCTTCTCTATCTTGGCCAGTTCTTTCTCGTAGTCCTTCACGTAGTAAGCCTGACCAGTACGGACTTCCTCACAGATGCGCTGATCGACGATATCGCGACAGGGAATGGTGGCACCAGCATTGGCAAGTACCCATTCAAAAGCCTGCTCGCTACCCATTACCTTCAGATAAGGCATTTCGAAAGGTTCGTCCGAACGCATGAGTGCCAGCTCTGTCGGATCCATTGCACCATCCTTATCGGCAGTCTGGATACCACCATTCCAGTTGTCCTTTGTAATTTCAGGATAACCTTCCATGATGTTGCCAACAGCATAGACGCGACCGAACTGTTTGTAGGGGAACAAACCCTGTGAACGGCTCTCTGCCTTGACGATACGGTGACCTACCGGACTGTCCTTATCGGTCAAAGGACCTGGCTTGTAGTAGTTGTTGATGAAGTTCGACATCGTTGTGAACTCACCACCATCTGCTGTACGGTGTACCCAGTTGTAGACGACGTTGTTGACAAAGTTGAAGACGCCACCCCAGCCGATAGAAGGGTTACGACCCGTATTATCAGCCCATAGATTACGCATAAAGGTTGTGTTCTCGCCACCGATAGTAGAGCCAAAGGCGTGGTTCCAAGTGTCGAGGGCCTTAGCAGAGATGGTGTTCTGAATGGTGACGTTGACCGTCGGCTCTTTGCGGTTGGGTTTGCCGTCATGCATATCGAACATATGACGATAGAACGAGATGTTTTCATCCAATCCCCATTCACAAGAGCAGTGGTCAATCATAATATTTCCTACAGGATTGCCACCAAATGAATCCTCGCGGTTGGTAACTAACGTCTCGCCACGACGGAAACGCATGTGACGAACTATCACATCGTGCGTATCGACCTGGAACGACTCACCAGCAATGATGACACCTTCGCCTGGTGCTGTCTGTCCGGCAATCGTGATATAAGGAGCACGAACATAGATGGGTGACTTCAAGCGGATGATGCCGCTGACATTGAACACCACGATACGGGCACCACCCTGTTCGCAGGCCCAACGGAACGAACCAGGACCGTCGTCGTTCAGATTGGTAACGGTGAGCACCTTACCACCTCGTCCGCCAAAAGTGAACATACCACCGCCTTCAGCACCAGGGAATGCTGGTATCTTCGCTTGGCGCAGGTCGTAGGGACGAGCTGCCCAGGGAACGTAAGGACGTCCCTCTTTGGCCTCTTTGACAACAATAGGGAATGCCACTTTCCAAGCGGAGTCGGCATGAGCCTGCCATTGTGCTTTCTGTTCAGCGATAAGCTTCTTGGCCTCATCGGTGAGGTCGGGATACTGTGCACTGGCTGTCACACTTATGAAACCTGCCACAGCCATCAAAAATACTTTCTTCATATCGATATGTCTTAGTTCTGCATTAGTTTACTTCATATAGACGTACATATTATAATAATGTCATCATCTTTAGAAAAGGTAGCAATTAATTTGGCTATTCGCTCAATAATTCTTACCTTTGCAGCCATGAATCGACTAAATATGCTATTGATGGCCTTGCTGACGACAACTGTAGCTGTCGCCCAAACCGATACGTCAACGGTAAAAGGAGAACAGTTAGAGGAGGTTATCGTCAATGCTAACAATGCTCAACGCCGTCTTGGTTCTGTTCAGATTGGTGCTGAGCAGATTCAAGTCAAGGAACTTACCAGCAAGCCTGTCTTGTTTGGTGAGGCCGACATCATGCGTTCTGTCCAGCTGTTGCCTGGTGTGAAGGCAGAGAGCGATGCCTCCAGCAATTTTCAGGTACGTGGTGGTACGTCAGCCCAGAATACGATACTCTATGATGAGGCTCCAGTTTATAATATAGGTCATTTGGCTGGACTCTTCTCTGCTTTCAACGATGAAGCGTTGGCAACGGCCACACTCTATAAAGGATTGATTCCAGCCCAGTTTGGTGGTGCGTCGTCAGCAGTTTTCGACATTGCCACACGTACTGGTAATCGCCAGCAATGGCACGGTTCTGCTACCATTGGCCTGTTAGCAGCAAAAGCTTCTGTAGAGGGTCCCGTTGTGAAGGATAAGTTGGGTGTGCTGTTTAACATCCGCCGCTCGTATGCTGATATGTTTTTGAAGCTGAGCAAGGATTTCCGAGGCAACACGCTGTATTTTTATGATACCAATCTGAAACTTGACTATCAGGTTAATGACCGCAACCAACTTTTCTTCTCCTTCTTTGCCAGTCACGACCGTACGGCTATTGAGGATATGGTGGACATTCGTTGGACCAATATTGCCGGTTCATTGTCGTGGTTAAGTTACATAGGACAGCATTCTACCAGCCAGACCACGTTGTTTGCCTCGTCATATGACACCGATAACGGCATTTGGCTGCTGGGTACCAATATTGCATATCTGGGCCATATCCGTCATGTTGGTTTGCGCCAGAACTTCCGTATTCTGACAGGACGTCATGAGATAAATGCTGGTCTTCAAACCATGCTGACTGATGTCAAGTCGGCAGAATGGCAACGTGTGACGAATCATGAGAAGGAACAGCGAAAGGCTTGGGATAATGCACTGTGGGCCAATTGGCAATATGAGGTTTCCGAGCGTTTGGCATTCTCTGCAGGTATACGATTGACGGCCTTCTCAGCTTTAGGCGGTCCGTTCTATTATGACATAGACGATTCTGGACAGATAACGTGGATGTATCGACGCAAGAAGAATCGTCCTGTCAAGACACACGTGACGTTGGAGCCTCGTCTCAGCATGGTGTGGAAAGCAACACCTTTACTGAGTGTAAAGGCAGGCTTTAGTCGTACTAGTCAGAACCTTCACGCCCTGCGAAATCAGAGTACTTCGACACCCTTCGACCGCTATACGCTGAGTTCAAATATTGTAAAGCCGGAGATAGCCAATCAGGTGAGCTTAGGTTTTTTTGCAATGACGCCCAAACAGGATTACGACTTCTCGCTCGAGGGCTACTATCGTCATGTGGAAAATGTGCTTGACTACCGTGACGGCATCAGTTTCTCGTCTGCCATTGAGATAGAACGACTGGTGTTAGCTGGCAAGGGCAGGGGCTATGGTGCCGAGTTGTGTGCCAGAAAGAACAGCGGACGCCTGACAGGATGGTTGAGCTATACGCTGTCGTGGAGTGAGACGCAGATAGAAGGCATCAATCAAGGTCGTTGGTATGATGCTAACAACGACCGTCGTCACGACATCAATATTGTGGCAAGCTACCGTTTGTCGCCCCAATGGTTGCTGAGTGCGGTATGGGTTTATAACTCTGGTCAGGCCTTTACGGCACCCAGTGCCAAGTATGAGATTATAGACAACTACATCTATTATTATGCGGAGCGCAATGGCTATCGTGCACCAGACTATCATCATCTGGACGTGAGTGCCACATGGACTAAGAAAATCAAGGGCGGACGAATGACACGTGAATGGGTGTTTGGTATTTACAACCTTTACAATCGTTACAACCCTTACTTGATTAATTTCGAGGATTCAAAGAGCGGACATCGTACCAAGGCCAAGCAGTATAGCCTCTTCGGCATTGTGCCTTCTGTATCGTTTAATATTAAATTTTAGGAGTTATGAAGTTAAAGACAATAGTTTCACTGTGGTCCTTTGTCCTTTTACTTTTATCTTGCGAGAAAGAGATAGACATTGATTACCATCAGGTGGCTCAACTCTATGTGGCAGAAGGACTGGTGACGCAGGATGGTACGACTAATCGTACGAACAAACCTTCTTACGTTCGCCTGACTACTACCCAAGATATGACAGATAACGTCACGAACAACCATAACTTAATGGGTGCAACCGTCGTTCTTTCTGAGAATGGCTATGTGATAGATACCCTCCGCTATTGGCGTAACGGTTATTATGTTTCCGACTGTCAGGGTTTCGAGGGTTGCAGCTATACCCTTGACATTTATCTCAACGGTAACCATTTTCAGTCAACCTCAGTCATGCAGTCTGCACCCCAGTTCTCGTCTTTCCGTTTTGTGTGGAAGGACGTGTTGACTGAGAAAATGTTGTTTGCAGATTTGAAGATAGACGACATCAAAGGTCAGAACAACTATTACTTTATGCACATCTATCGCAACGGAATAGGATATCGTTGGGCTGTGATGGACGACTCGCACAATCCTGGTAGTGAACTGCAGCAGTTGTTCAGTTGCACTACTGAGCGTAATCTTGACAAGAACGATGACGATGGGTTAAAGGATGGTGACTTGATACACGTGGAAATCCGTTCTATTGATCGCAGAACGTACGACTACTTCTATTCCATGCAGGTCATGCAGAATTCTGGTACCAATCCTGTCGAAAACTATACGGGAGGTTGTCTGGGCTATTTCTCAGCCTGCAACATTATCACCTACGACACCACTTTCCGCCGTTCTGAGGTCGAAACAGAGTAACTCCTCACTTCTCCAAGTCGTCCGTACGGTCAAGTGTGACAAGGGCTGTGACGCTTTGTTCGTTGTATTCGAACTTGTATTCTGCCTTGATTTGTTTGTTGGAGAAAGACTGGATGATCCAATGCATCAATCGGTCTTGACCATCAGCCAATCTACCCTCAATACGTATCTCAACGTTTCCAGCACGATATTTACCGTCCATTTGTCCATCAGGATAGGTAATAGTCACTGTGCTGTCCTTGCGGAATATCACATGGTCATAATTGAAACTGAGTCCCGTTTCCTCTTCACTTTGCAGTTCGTAACTGAAAGCCCAGGTACCAGGTAGCAATTCTACCACAGCATCATCATCGTCACTCAGCTTGTCACATCCGGTTAATGTGCCTGCCACTAAGGCAATGGAAAACAGTATGTAAATGTATCTTAAAGTTTTTATCATGTTGCAAAGGTATGTGTTATTTCCGAAATAGCAAAAAAAATACACGTTTTTCTTTCGATATAACAAGAAAAAGTCGTATATTTGCATCACAATTCGAAATAACTTAGTAACTTTATTAACTATAAAACAAAAATGATTATGAAGAAAACTAATTTCTTTTATGCTGCTGCCATTGCTTTGGTAAGCGCATTCGGTATGACATCGTGTTCAGTAGAAGACAACCCCGCTTCTGATCCTACACAGCCCCAGCCCGCAGAGCCCACAATTGTAGAGGTTTCTTTGCAGGACGTTCCTTTCTATACTGTAAATAAGGATGCTGATGGTGATGCCGCCTTTGGTAAGGATGCAAAAACTACTGGTGAAGGTACTCCAATTTGGGTTGTTGGTGAGTCAACAGGTCAGCCTTACGGTGACGGTAGTGTCAATTGTTTCTCAGACCTTTCTGGTTATACCAAGCTGATTGTTGTGGCAACAGACGGTATACCCCGTATCATGCTGAATCGTTCCAAAGTTGAAGGTCAGTTTAACGAGAATGAGGCAGAGTCTGCTCTTATCGAGTATCCTAAGTGCGAATCATCTTGGGCAGGCAAGTATTTCTCTGTTGAGGATGTTGAAGGTGGAAAGCAGTATACCGTTGATTTGGCTCAGCTTGTTGCCGATAAGGGTTATGCTCACCTGCATGCTATCAAGGGTGCTAACTGGAATAATACCACTGTTACCAGCATGATTGTTGAGAAGGTAGAGGAGTAATAGAAACTTTTGAAATAACATAATGGTGACCTCGCAGTTTTGTGGGGTCACTTTTTTGATGTCGTTTACGGGTTGACTATTGGTGAACCTGTAGCAATGGCAAGAAAGAAAAACGAGGGAACTGATGACATAATGAGTACTAAAACGTCTTAAATGATGTAAAACTATGTAGTCTACAAAACAAATATGAATTGGACGACATGCCGAAAAGGCCTCGTAATGGGGCTGATAGTGATGCTTGCCGTATGGCCTATTGGCTTGATGGCACAAACTTCGCAACGCCACACTCTGACCTCGGACAGAGATAGGTATCGTGTGGCTGCCTGCGACTGGATGATGCTGAAACGCCAGAAGATTGGTGAATTCAAGCTGGCTCGCGAGATAGGTGCTGATGGCGTAGAGATGGATATGGGTCCGCTGGGACAGCGTCCTATGTTTGACAACAAGCTACGCGACGAGCACTTCCAGCAGCTGTTCCGCCATACAGCCGACAGCATAGGCGTCAAAGTTCCATCAATGGCTATGTCAGGCTTTTTTGCCCAGAACTTCCTGAAACGTGATAATTATCGCGACTTGATAAACGATTGTCTGCAGTCAATGGAGGTGATGGGAGCAAAGGTGGCTTTCCTGCCTTTAGGTGGTAGCGGACACGAATGGAAGGAGAAGGGCGAGGCCCGTACGGAACTCGTGCGACGTCTGCATGAAGTTGGCGAGATGGCCCGCTTGGCAGGTAAGGTCATTGCCATTCGGACGCAACTTGGCGCGCGCGCGAACATTAAATTATTAAAGGAGGTCGATAGCGAAGGCATTAAAATCTACTATAACCTGCAGGATGCCGTTGACAATGGTCGCGACCCTGCTAAGGAACTGAAGAAACTGGGCAGAAATCGTGTGGCTCAAATCCACGCCTCGCTGACGGACAGCGTAACTCTCGACGAGGACCCACGTATAGACATGTATCGTGTAAAAAAGGCCCTCGACAAGATGAAGTGGAGTGGCTGGCTCGTGGTAGAGCGCAGTCGCAATGCCAAAGATGTGAAGAACGTTAAAGGCAACTACGGACGAAACGTGGCTTACCTGAAGAAGGTCTTTTGTAATTGAGATAATGAGATAAAGAGAAATTGAGATCATATAAACTACAAAACTAATAGCTTATGAAGATGAAACAATTAACAACAGGGAAGTTGTGCTCAATGGCTGTTATTGCTTTCGGAGCGCTCTTCTTTGCGTCGTGTGCCAAAGACGGTTATGACGACGATGAGCGCTTTAACTCTGGTGTGAACAACACCCAGGTAAGCGCAGTGAAAGCCGATGGCATTACCATTAATCCCAGTGCTGACGGCAAGAGTCAGACTATTACGTGGCCAGTGGTCATGGGGGCTGGTGGCTATCGTGTCAGCTTGATTGACACAGGAAGTCCCAATGACCCCATCATCAACGACAGTATCGTTGACGGATGTTCTGTCACATCATCGCGTGCAGAAGATGTCAATTACAAGTTGACGATATTGGCCTTGGGCGATAAGGGCAGAGGTAATGATAATGCCAGTGAGACCACCGTCAAGGAGTTCTCTACGTTCACGCCAACCTATAAGACCATTCCTGCTGGCTCGAATCTCAACGAATGGTTTGCTGCTAATACCTTCCCAGAGGAGTCGAAAGAGGAAAACCTTAACTTCGACTTGGAAGCTGGTGCTACCTATACGTTGACAGGTACGTTGGACTTTAACACCCAGCCTGTTACGTTGCGTTCTAACAACAAGGGTAATCACGCTATTATCAAGTACTCAGGCGAGGCTTCTATCACTTTTGTTGCCCCCTTCAACTTGAAATATGTCGATGTGGACTGCTCAGGAATGGAAATCACGAGCACCAATCATGGTATCTTTGCATTCAGTAAAGACCCCTCTGCTGCAAAGACGGGTACAGAAATCAATTCGACATTGTATAAATGGGCCAATCCGCTGATTGAAAAGCCTGTTTCTTTTGTCAATTGTAACTTCAAGAGTGTGAAGAGCTACTTCTTCTGGGACAATCAGCAAGCAGTATGCGCCATGACGATGTTGATTGACAACTGCATTGTGCATCTTGCGCCTGAGGCTGCATTTGCTGGTGGTGTGTTTTGGACGAATAAGGGTGGTCAGGTTAATGAGCTCTATATTACGAACTCTACATTCTATGAGTTAGACGACTGTGTTGGCGACTACAAGTACTTCTATCAGGCAGGTATGGTTAGCGGTGAGGATATTTATGCAGACAAGAACGTTGCTACCAATACCGTCAGCTATACCAATTCCACTTTCTATCATGTCACATGGAATAATGGTCAGTGGGGTAACTACAACCGTATGGGTGGACGTTCCTGTTCACACTGGATAATGACAGACTGTATCTTCTTCGATTGTTCTCCAAGTGGCGTACCCCGTCGTTTCCTGCATGGTAAACAGAACCAGCCCCATGTCACCTTCAATAACAATACGTATATGAAGAATGATGGTACGTTCCAGGATATTAAGGAGGATGGTTCTCATGATTACGACCATTCTGGTACGACTATCGAGCAAGACCCGCAGTTTGCTAATCCTGTTGCTGCAGACTTCCATATCAGCGGACCTGTTCAGGTGGCTCGTAAGACTGGTGACCCACGTTGGCTGCCATGAAAGGTAAAAAGGTAAAAAAGTAAAAAGGTAAAAAAGAAGAATGATATGAAACACAAGATATTTAGCTTCTGCCTCGGAATGATGCTGATGTCCTCAGCATCAGTACTGGCACAGAACCAGACCGTGACGGGTACTGTTGTCGACGAACTCGGTGAACCTGTTATTGGTGCTACAGTAACAGTGGAAGGTACAAAGACTGCCACAGTTACCGATTTGGATGGTAACTATAAGATTGCAGCTCCTGCAGGAGCCAAGGTCGTCATCAGTTATATAGGCTATCTCCCACAGACAGTCAAGCCTGGTGGACAGGTACAGCTACAGGAAGACAAGCAGACTCTGGAAGAGGTTGTGGTTGTGGGTTACGGCTCACAGAAGAAAGCTCACCTGACTGGTTCTATCGCTACTGTAGAGATGGATGACGTTCAGGATTTGGCCAATGGTAACTTAGCCTCTTCGCTCTCTGGATTGGTTAACGGTATGAGCGTCAGCGGTGGTGACGCCCGTCCTGGTGAGAATGCACGTATCACCATTCGTGACGTGAACTCTCTTGGCGAGGTAGGTTCTCAAGCCCAACAGCCTCTGTTCGTTATCGACGGATATATCTATCCTAACGACATCAAGGTGGGTAATGGCTATCAGAATCTGGGTGCTGAGGCTTTCAACAATCTGGATGCTTCTGAAATTGAGAGTATCTCAGTATTGAAGGACGCCAGTGCTGCCGTCTATGGTGCTCGTGCTGCTAATGGTGTTATTCTTGTGACTACCAAGAAGGGTAAGCAGGGACCTCCCAGCATCTCGTATAGTGGTTCGTTTGGTATCAATGACGAGATAGCACGTCCAAAGATGCTGAGCACCTATAATATGGGTCGCCTGTATAACATCATCGCGGCTGCCGATCCTACCAATACCTCTCTGAATCATAAGACAGCTTTGTTCCAGGCAGACGAGTTGGAGGCCATGAAGAGTCTGAACACAGACCTGCTTGACAAGTACTGGGAGTCCAGTTTCCAGCAGAAACATTCTGTAACCATTAGTGGTGCCACAGAGCGCGTCAGCTATTTTGCTGGTGGTAGCTATTTCAAACAGGATGGTAACTTAGGTAAACTCGACTATGACCGCTGGAACTATCGTGCTGGTGTTGACGTCAAGATTAACGACTGGTTGTCAGCCAATCTGACAGTTAGCGGTGACTATGGCAAGAAGAATAAGCCCCTTGTCAAGGTTGGTGGTTCTGGTGATGAGAAGGACTATAACCTGCTGCTGACCCATCCAGGTTATATACCTGAGTATATTGGTGATTATCCGATGGTTTCTTATGGTATCAGCAACACACAGCGTCACGGCAGTCAGGCTTATAACTTCGACCTCTTGCAGAACAATGGAGACTATAGCCGCACAATGACGTCGAATACGACCATTAACGGTGGCTTGACGGTAGACATGGGTTGGTGGAAGCCCCTTCAAGGTCTGAAACTGAAGTTTACCTATGCCAAGAGCATCAATACTGACAAGACGAACCAGTATGGTTCAAACTTCGTCATCTATCAGATGATTAACCGTCATGGCTCTGGTAACCATCTGTATACGCCAACGACTGGCGACGATCCTAACTTCGACTATAACGCAGAGAGCAATTTCCTTGGTTTGCAGCGCAACAATGGTGATATGCTCTATCGTACGATGAGTCGTAATGATAACTACCAGATAAACTTTACGGCACAGTATAACCGTAAGTTTGGTAAGCACGACATCAGCGGACTATTCTCAATAGAGAAGTCTGAACAGGAGAGCGAATACCTTCAGGGACAGCGTGAACATCCTTATCCTTTCACCACTGGTCAGTATAATTCTGCCACAGGTGAGATGACAACCGTATTCACTCGCAGTGAGAGTGCTTCTCTGTCATATATCGGACGTATCAACTATGTCTATTCAGACCGCTACTTGTTAGAGTTCCTGTTCCGTACCGATTACTCTTATACGAAGTTTGGTTCGAACAACATGCGTGGCTACTTCCCCGCTATTTCTGCTGGTTGGGTAGTTAGCGAGGAACCCTGGTTCCAGAACATCAAGGCGCTGAAATTTATCGATTTCCTGAAGGTACGTGCCAGCTGGGGTCTTACTGGTCGTGACAACTGTGCTCCTTGGCAGTGGATGCAGGTCTATGCACAGGATGCCAACGGTGGTATCGTATTAGGAACAGGTACAGGCAACGATTCCGGCAACCGTATCACTATTAACAAGAATAACTCTGCAGTCAATGCCGACGTGCATTGGGATAAGTCCTACAAGACCAATATCGGTATCGACTTCCAAGTGCTGAACAAGCGATTGGCTGTTGGCTTGGAATATTACTATGAGAAGAACCGTGAGATGCTGATGAACCTGAAGCAGGACATTCCTGCTACCGTTGGTACGCAGTCGGCTTCTATCAACCGCGGTGAGATGGATAACTGGGGTTGGGAGCTTTCGCTGACTTGGCGCGACAAGATTGGCAAGGACTTCAAGTATCGCATTGGTATCAACACTGGTATGAGCGACAACGAGGTCAAAGTGATGGACTTCGCTACCGATCCGAAGGAAATCTACCACTCTATTCGTCCAGGCGGACGCACTGATATCGGCCTGTGGGGTATGCAGTGTATCGGTATGTTCCGTTCGTTCCAGGATATTGAGGAATATTGGGAACAGAACATGCACAAGCGTAATGCTGATGGCAGCTATATGGTAGATAACAATGGCAACTATGTCTATGGTACCTATATGGGTATGTCAAAGGATGAACTTCGTCCTGGTATGCTTATCTATAAGGATATACGTGGTGACTATAATCAGGAAACGGGCGAATATGCCGGTCCTGACGGAACGGTAGATCGCGAGATGGACCTTGTACAGTTGGGTAATCGTGGCAACATCTACGGATTCACCATGAATATGGGTGCTGACTGGAAGGGTCTCTCTTTGACAGCTCAGTTTGGTGCAACATGGGGTGGGTATACTACAGTGCCAAGTGCTGCTATCAGCGTTCCTTCTTCATCAAACATTGAGTTCTATAACTTCCCCTCATTCTGGGATCCGGACAATGTCTTTGTTTATCAGGATATCGTAGATGGTAGTGGTAATGTGGTTCAGAAGCAGAATCGCGAGGCGTACTATCCTAACCTAAACTACGGCATCAACTCAGTAGCCTCCAGCTTCTGGCGTATCAGCAATGCCCGCGTAGCCCTCAATCGTCTGACGCTGGCCTATACATTGCCAAAGGCATGGTTTAAGAAGATTGGCATCAAGAACTGTCGTGTCAACGTGACGGGCCAGAACCTGATTAACTTCTACAACCCCTATCCAGACAAGTTTACAAGCCCGTTGGCTGGTACATACGGCAGCTATCCAAATCTGCGCAAATGGACGGTGGGTGTTAATCTGTCATTCTAAGAGTGTTAATAGCTAAACGAATAAAGATATGAAAAAGACTATTAAATATATTGCCTTCGGTTTTGCTGGTATCATGGCGCTTTCTGCCTGTAGCGAAGACTTTATGAAGGAGAAAAAGAACTATGACAACGTCAACGAAGGCATCTATGACTATGTAGAAGGTTGTGAGGGACGTCTGAATGACCTCTATGCCTGGTGCCTGCCTAGCGTTGGTGACGTTGATGGTACCATCAATCGTAACTTCCCCGTTTCTATGGGTAATGCAGATCTCTGCGCCAAGTCTACGGAAGAGTATACCGGATTTAGTGAGTTTGTGGATCCTCAAATCGAGTTGACATCCATGAGCGGTGAGAATTCCGTACCAGATTTCTTTGCAGGTCAGCCTGCTAATATTCAGGCTTCCGTATATGGTCGTATCCGTAATGTCAACGATGTGATTAAGGGCATTCAGAATGGTAGTTTGAGTGATGACGAGAAAGAACCGTTATTGGGTCAGGCATACTTCCTGCGTGCTTGGTGTTACTTCAATCTGTTCCGCTGGTATGGTGGTGTACCTCTTGTCGATCAGATACTCGATCCTGTTGAGGGTAACTATACGCCACGCTCATCAGCCAAGGATACCAAGAACTTTATTCTGGAGGACTTGGACCGTGCGGCTAAAATGCTGTCCAAGACGTCTTCTAATGGTGGCTGGCCTGCAAGCAGTTGGGGACGTGTTACCTCTGGTACAGCACTGGCTCTGAAAGGTCGTGTGTTGTTGTGGTGGTGCAGTCCTATCTATAATCGTAAATCAGATTATCAAGACCGTTGGAAGGAAGCTTATCAGGAGATGAAGCAGGATCTTGCCAATATCGATAAATGTGGTTATGGCCTCTATCAGAGCGGCTCGAACGTCAACGGTAGTGACTTTGCTGGTCAGTTCCTGCAGAGTGGTCAGAATCCTGAGGCAGTCTTTATAACATTGTATAACAATATCGAGGGTGATGGTCTTGACAATCAAAAGAATAATGGTTGGGAGAAGGCCGTTCGTCCAAAGAATACTGGTGGTAGTGGTAAGAAAGCTAGTCTGAAGCTTATCCAGATGTTCCCGATGGCTGATGGTAGGATTCCTGCTAATACAGATAATTACACCAATCCTTATTCCAATCTGGAGACATCACAGTATGCCTTGGAGGATCTCTATCCCTTCATGAATCGTGACCCACGCTTCTATCGTACCTTTGCATTCCCAGGTTTCCGTTGGGCTTATAATGGTGATGCCAGCTCTATCGATCCCAAGAACCCCAGTGACGGTAAGAACTTCGTCATTTGGAACTATGTGTGGTACACTGAAGAAGATGCTGCTGGTAATCCTGAGAATGGTGACAGCTATGGTGCTGATAACCTGCTGAGTAGCAAGGTTGGCGTCTATGTCCGCAAGAAGAGTGACGACCTTGACGTCAATAGTTCGAGTCTCTATCAGTATATTACTGGTTCTGAGAAAGGTGCCGCTCCGTTCTATTCTGCTGCTCCTCTAATAGAACTTCGTTATGCAGAGGTTCTGCTCAATCTGGCTGAGGCTGCATGTATGGCAGGCGATATGCCTTATGCAGTAAGCCTGTTGCAGAAGATTCGAGCCCGTGTAGGTTATACGGCAGAGAATAATTATGGTTTACAGGCCAATCTGACCAGCAACCAACAGGCTTGTATGAGCGCTATTCTCTATGAGCGTCAGATAGAGTTTGCTTACGAAGGCAAACGCTTCGACGACCTGCGCCGTTGGATGCTCTTCGATGGCGGTGTTGGTCAGGAGGCTCTTTGTGCTAATTGGAAAATGGAGGCCTATGGTGGCAACACCTGCACTTGGCTTGGTTTCACGCCAATGAACAACCAGCGTCGTGAGAATATTGAGTTTGCTACAGCAGCTAAGTATGGCGTTGGTGGTACAACAGCCGAGAGCGATCCTTTGGTTGTCGCAGGCGTAGTCCGTCCTGCTGGTGTTGACTTCCGCCAGGCTGACATCAATACCCAACTCGAGACTTTGAAGGCTTGGTATGAGGAAAACCTGCGTGTAGCGATTAAGTATGGTGATGCTCGTGACTCTCAGCACAACCTGCTTTACATCAACTTCCGCCCCAAGTATTATATCCTTGGCTTTAGCAATTCAGCACAGACTTCCAATAAGGACTTGCCTCAAACGATAGGTTGGCAAGATTACAACAAGGGAGGTGCAATGGGAACCTTCGACCCGTTGGCTGAATAAGGCATTACAATTTCTTGAAAAGTTCGTCTTATATATAAATAAAGGATATATATGAGACGGACTTTTCTTTTGGCATTACTTGGTCTATTTTGCTTAGTAATGCAGGCTCAGTCGCAGGTAGAGACCCAGCGACAGTATCTTTCTGGTCATGGATGTGACGACATGGTGCAGTGGGACTTCCTGTGCTCGGACGGTCGAAATAGCGGTAAGTGGACAAAGATTGGTGTTCCCTCGTGTTGGGAACTACAGGGCTTTGGCACTTACCAGTATGGTATGCGCTTCTATGGCAAGGCCACACCAGAGGGTATTGCTGACGAGACAGGCAAGTATAAGACGGAGTTTACATTGCCAAAGGAATGGGCAGGGCGTCAGATACAGTTGGTGTTCGAGGCTGCATTTACTGAAATCCATGTGCAGATTAATGGTCGCAAGGCAGGTAATGGCACGTATCAGGGTGGCTTTACGCGTCACACGATAGATATCTCAGATCGTGTGTTCTTTGGTTCGAAGAAGAATCGCCTGGAGGTGGAAGTACTGAAGGAGAGCACCAATCCACAGGTAAACTTAGCTGAGCGACGTGCTGACTACTGGAACTTCGGAGGCATTTGGCGTCCAGTATTTATTGTTTCCAAGCCTTCTCAGAATATACAAAGAGTGGCCATTGATGCTAAAGCGGATGGTCGTTTTATGGCTGATGTTTTCCTGAATCGTGCCCTTGCTGGCGGTTCTGTAAGTGTTGATATCATCGACACCAACGGAAAGAAAGTTGCTACCAGCCCTACCTATAACACTGCCAGCGACGGAGCTAAAGTTGACTTCAGTGTCAAAAGTCCCAAGCTTTGGAATGCTGAGCAGCCAAATCTCTATACCGCAGTCTTTACGTTAAAAGGCCAACAGGGCAATACGCTTCATGTAGAGCGTCAGAAGTTTGGCTTCCGCACCATTGAGTATCGTCACATGTATAATGGCGACAAGGAAGATGGTGTGTTTATCAATGGTCAGAAGGTTATCTTTAAAGGTGCCAATCGCCACTCGTTCCGTCCTGAAACGGGTCGTACGCTCTCTAAAGAGAAGAATATTGAGGATGTGTTGCTGATTAAGAGCATGAATATGAATGCTGTCCGCCTGAGCCACTATCCTGCCGACCCAGAGTTTTTGGATGCTTGCGACTCGTTAGGTCTCTATGTAGAGTGCGAACAGCCTGGATGGCATTGGGCGCACGAAACGATAGTGGGAAGTCAGATAGTAGAGGAGATGGTGACGCGCGACGTCAATCATCCTTCGATTATTTTCTGGAGCAATGGTAATGAAGGCGGCTTTAATTATGAGTTAGAGCCTGTATTTACGAAGTTCGACCCTCAGCAACGTGTCGTGCTCTATCCCTGGGCTAATCGTAATGGTTTCGAGACTAAGCACTACCGTTCGTGGGGCGAGACGGCAGACTATATGCGCCAAAAGGAAATCTTCATGCCAACAGAGTTCTTACACGGCCTCTATGACGGCGGACACGGGGCAGGCCTGAAGGACTACTGGAAGCTGATGATGTCGAATCCGCGTTGTGCTGGCGGTTTCCTGTGGGACTTGATGGATCAGGCAGTGGTTCGTACAGACATGAATGGCATCCTTGACCCCGTGGGTAACTTCGGCTCTGATGGCATTGTTGGTCCTCACATGGAGAAGGAAGGCTCGTTCTATACCATCCGCGAGGTATGGAGTCCAGTGCAGTTTTCACGAAGCCTGACAGGTATAAGTGTCGGGAACTATTATAGCTTCATCAATCTTAGGGACTGCCAGTTCAGCTACAAACTGCTGGATATGCCTGCCTATGGCGAGATGGATGTCAAAGTTGTCAGGGAAGGCAAGCTCGCTTCGCCTGATGTTGCACCAGGCCAAACCGGTAAGTTGAACATTGATCTAAATAATAGAAAGTTGGATGCTGACGTGGTAGAAGTGACAGCAATAGACCCATACGGGCGTGAGATAATTACATGGAGCTACATATTACGGACAGTTAATAACTTACGGGGAAAACGCCTGCTTGATAAAGTTCAGAAGTATTCGTATACAGAAGATGCCAACCAAGTGCTGGTCCAGAATGGCAGTCGCCAATATACCTTCAGTAAGAAGACTGGTATGCTGATGGGTGTCAGCGTGAATGGCAAAAAGCTGTCGTTTGGCAATGGCCCTCGCTTCGTTGCTGCCAAGCGTGCTGACCGTTCGCAGGACGGTTTTTATAATCACGACGACAAGGAAGCCTTCCAGAAAAAGACGCAATACACAGAGTATGCTGACCAAGGAGTCTTCTCAGGCTTTACTTTCAGCGACAGCACGTTGGTGGCCAACTATCAGCATGGTACTATCAATCAGGTAACTTGGCGCTTCCTCGCTGATGGCGGAGCCTATATGAATGTAGATTATAACTTTAACGGTGTCGTTGACTTGATGGGTATCTGCTTTGACTATCCTGAACAATTGGTCAAGAGCAAGCAATGGGTGGGCAAGGGACCTTATCGCGTCTGGCAGAATCGTCAGGAAGGTCCGCAGTATGGCTATTGGCAGAACGATTACAACGACCCCATTCCTGGCGAGTCGTGGGAATATCCTGAGTTCAAGGGCTATTTCTCGAATGTAAACTGGATGAAGTTCCAGACGACGGAAGGACTGTTTGGTATCGAACAGCAGGCAGGAAAGATTGGTGTCTATACACCTCGTGATGGTCGCGATCATATTCTCTACACCCTTCCAGAGACAGGAATTTCTATACTAAAGGTCATCCCTGCCGTTCGCAACAAGGTAAACACAACAGACCTCAATGGTCCCTCGGCACAGCCTTACTGGAGCAAGGGGAAAGGAAGCATCAATGCCATCCTGCACTTCGAATGATTATTTAAACTAATAAAAGATATGAAAAGACTAATTGTATTATTGCTATTTGTTGTGAGTTGTTGGCACTTTGCTGTTGCTGACACAGCAAAACCTTGGACTTTCTGGTACTGGATGTATGGAGCAGTATCTGAGGAAGGCATCAAGGCTGATTTGAAGGCCATGAAGGACGCAGGACTGGGTGGCTGTTATCTTATGCCTATCCGTGGGGCTGCCGAGCACCCAGAATATGAAGGAAAGGCTGACGCCATGAGTGACAATTTCTGGCATTTGGTCGATGTGGCCCTTGAACAGGCTGACGCCCTTGGTTTGGAGATGGGTATTCACGTTAGTGATGGTTTTGCATTGGCTGGTGGTCCATGGATTCGGCCAGAGGAGTCGATGCAGAAGATCGTGTTTTGTGATACCATCGTTCGTGGAGGCCCACACCATTTTATGATGCCCAAGCCCCAACACTATGGCGACTACTATGAGGATATTATCACTTATGCCATTCCTGTCGGCGACCTCAATTTGGAAACTTTCGCCTATCGTGGTGCGGATATGCAGCCCAAATACTCACTGAAGAACGGGACAACCACAACTTATTCGCCTGAGGTAACTATTAACGACAAAGGCGTTTACTGTGCTGATAAGCCCTGTTGGTTCCAGTACGAATTTAAGAAACCTACTTTGGTGTTCAATGTGGAAATCGAGCCTTCAGGCAATAATATCCAGTGCCAGCGATTGCTTGTGAAAGCTTCTGACGATGGCATTAACTTCCAGACTGTCAAGCAGTTGGCACCTCCCCGTCAGGGGTGGCAGAATACGGGCTTTAATACTACTCTCAGCATTCCTCCGACGCAGGCACGCTTCTTCCGTTTTGAGTGGACACCAGAAGGTACGGAGCCTGGTGCAGAAGACCTGGATGCTGCGAAATGGAAGCCTGTGTTGCGCGTGAAAGATATCCAACTGGGCACTTTGCCGCTGATTGACAACTGGGAAGGCAAAGCAGGCTATGTATGGCGCAAGACTGGTGATACACCAACAACAGAAATCCGTGAACGTGACTGTCTTTATGCTGTTGACCTTGTGCCCGTTCCTTTGCAGGGCGACCTTGTTGACGTGGTGCTGATTGGTGGAACTTGGCGTATTTTGCGTATGGGTCATACGTCGACAGGCTACACGAATGCTACTGCAGGTGGAGCCAAGGGTTTGGAGTGCGACAAGTTCTCTCCTCAGGCTGTTGCGAAGCAGATTGACAACTGGTTTGGCAAGTTCATGCAGCGTCCGCACCATAACGTCATCAAGTATATGCACGTCGACTCTTGGGAGTGCGGCAGCCAGAACTGGGGCTACAATTTCGTCAATGAGTTTATTCGTCGTCGTGGTTATAACCTGATGGAAGTACTGCCTATTATGGCTGGTGTCGCTATGATTGAAGGCGACTTGATGTTGCGTGAAGTTCGCGAAACCATCAACGACCTCACCAACGACGTATTCTTTGCCACAGTAGCCCAGAAAGCCAGAGAGTATGGCGTACAAGTCTCCAGCGAGAGTGTTGCTCCCACGATGGTTTCCGATGGTATGGAGCATTACAAATATGTTGATATGCCGATGGGTGAGTATTGGTTGAATTCGCCCACTCACGATAAGCCCAACGATATGTTGGATGCCATCAGTGCTGCCCATGTCTATGGCAAGAACATTGTGCAGGCTGAGGGATTTACAGAGGTTCGTGGCGTCTGGGACGAGACACCTGCTATGGTGAAGCCTCTGCTCGACCGCAACTTTGCCCTGGGTATGAATCGCCTCTTCTTCCATGTGAATGCCCATAACCCTTGGCTCGATAAGAAGCCTGGTATGACACTCGACGGAATAGGTCTTTTCTTCCAGCGCGACCAGACGTGGTTCCCAGAGTCGAAGGGGATGATTGATTACATCACCCGTTGCCAGACACTCCTGCAGGAAGGCAAGCCCGTGGTGGATATCGCCGTCTATACGGGTGAGGAGTTTCCCAGTCGTGCCTTGACGCCCGACAAACTGGTGTCTATGTTGCCTGGTCTGTTTGGTGCAGATCGTGTGGCGTCCGAGCAAAAGCGCTTGGCCCATGCTGGTCAGCCTATGGAGGAATCGCCCGTTGGCGTAAACCACTCAGCAGGTATCCTCGATTTGAAAGATTGGATTAACCCGCTGCATGGCTATCAGTACGATTCCATGAATAAGGACGCCTTGTTGAACCAGCCTTTCAACTATAAGGCATTGGTGATTCCTCAGGGTACCTTGCTTTCTGCCAAGGCAAGAAATCGCATCAATAGTCTGATTCAGCAAGGTGTACAGATCATCGACAGACCCTATCACGAAACGCAATTGGCTGGTACAACGCCTGATGCAAAACTGCCAGAGGGTATTGCCTACGCCCATCGTGCAGGCAGCGACTTTGACATTTATTTCCTCTCGAACCAGACGGATAGGGTGCAGACCTTTACACCTACCTTCCGTCAGATTCGTGAGGGTACCGTGGTTTACAATCCCCTGACTAACGAGAAGATGTCGTTCGACGGCACTGTTACGCTGCCTCCTTACGGTTCGCTGTTTGTCAGCTTCGGCCTAAGCATTGATGCACAGGAAGGGATACGTACGTTCCCGAGGAGAGAGCCTACAGTTTCTATGGAGGACTTCTTCGTCCAGCCCTGGGATGTCTCCTTCCGCGAGTCAGGCTTAACGTTGAAAGACCAGGAACCCTTCGACTGGAGCAAACACTCAGACGATAAGATTCGCTATTTCAGTGGTCATGCCCGCTATACGACCTCGATAAAACTGAAGAAAAGGGCGTTGCCCAAGAAGCGTGCTTGGCTGTCGTTGCCCAACGTAAAGGATATTGCTCATGTTTGGATAAACGGCAAGGATTGCGGTATTGCGTGGACAGCACCTTACGAAGTAGAGATAACGGGTGCGCTGAAGAAGGGTAATAACAAGATTGAGATTGAGGTGGTGAACACCTGGCACAATGCCCTGCAAGGTGCAGATCAAGGCAAGGCACCCTATCAGGGTATTTGGACCAATGCCAAATATCGTGCCAAAGGTGACCAGCTGTTGCCAGCAGGACTCCTTGAACAACCAATACTTATAAAAGAAAAGTAAAAAGGTAAAAAGGTAAGATGAAGAACGTAATAATGACGAATAGCAAGTGGGTACAAAGGTTGGTAATGGGCTTTTTACCTTTTTACCTTTTTACCATTTTACCTTTAAATGCGAAGGTTCGGTTGCCCCAGTTCTTTAGTGACAACATGGTGTTGCAACAGCAATCGGAATGTAACATCTGGGGCTGGGCGGAACCAGGCGCATGGGTTAACATTACCACCTCGTGGGATAAGAAAGGCCATATGGCGCAGGCTAACAAAGACGGACGTTTTGGAGTGACAGTAATGACGCCTAAGGATGGAGGACCATACTTTATCGGCTTTAAAGACAAGGACTACGTACAAATCAGCAACGTGATGATTGGCGAGGTGTGGATATGTGCTGGTCAGTCGAACATGGAAATGCTGATGAAGGGTTACAAGGCACAGCCCGTAGAAGGTGCTGCTGAGGAACTGCTTTCGTGTAATGACGACGGTTTGCGACTATTCTATGGTAAACGTCGCGCTTCGTTGGAAGCACAGCAAGACCTCGTTGGCTCTTGGAAATCAGCCAATGCTGCCAGCGTTCGTGAGTTCTCGGCTACTGCCTATTTCTTTGGCAAGGCGCTGAGAAAGACGTTAAATGTCCCTGTGGGTCTGATATGTACTGCCTTCGGTGGTAGTGCCTGTGAAGCTTGGATGCAAGCTGACTGGTTGAAGGCCTTCCCCAAAGTCAAGCAGACAATTACCGAAGAGGACGTCAAGAAGCTTCAGCAGCGTTGTCCAACGGCTCTCTATAATGGCCAACTTAAACCCATCATAGGTTATGGCATCCGTGGTGCCATCTGGTATCAGGGTGAGGACAATGTGCCTCGCTACGACTACTACGCTCCCCTGATGGCTCGTATGGTTCAGGGCTGGCGTGAGGATTGGCATCAGGGCGACTTCCCCTTCTATTATTGTCAGATAGCACCTTGGGGATATGACGAAACAGACTGGGCTCTCTACAATAGTGCTTTCCTCCGCGAACAGCAAGAGAAGGTAGAATCGATGGTCCCTAACTGTCGTATGGCCGTGCTGATGGATACGGGCATCAAGGATGTCATCCATCCTCGTAAGAAGCGCCAAGCAGGTGAGCGCCTTGCTATCCTTGCCCTCAGCAATACCTACGAAATTAAGGGCTTGCCAGACTTTGCCAAATATAAAGAGGTGACATTCCAGAACGATACGGCAGTCGTGGCCTTTGACCGCTCGAAGGAGTGGGTGTATTTCGAGAACGGATCAACTTCCGAGAACTTCGAGGTGGCTGGCGCTGACCGTGTGTTCCATCCTGCCACGAAGGTGTGGATTTCTCGCAATCGTGTCTATGTTATCTGTGATGAAGTGAAAGCGCCCGTAGCAGTTCGCTATGCCTTCAAGGATTTTGTTGTTGGCGACTTGATGCACGATGGCCTACCCGTCTCGTCATTCCGTACAGACGACTGGGTACCCACCCCTAACGTTGTGAACAAAGCAACAGGCGATTATAATAACCCTAAATAGAGAAAGATAGTATGCGACGCCTCCTTTTATTATTTGTCATTTGTCATTTGTCATTTAGCCTCGCAGAGGCGCAAACCTCCGTTGCCGGTCTCTTTCCCTTGGAAAAGAGTGGTCGTCTGGTTTGGAACTTTAACGCTGGCTGGCGCTTCCATTTGGGCGATGTGGCTGGAGCTGATGCAAAGGACTTCAACGACAAAGAGTGGGAGGTGGTCTCTACGCCTCATACCGTTCAGCTGATGCCTGCTGAGGCCAGCGGTTGTCGCAACTATCAGGGCATTGCGTGGTATCGTAAGCACTTTACACTGCCCAAAGAGTGTGCAGGTCGTGACATCACCCTCCACTTCGAAGCCATTATGGGCAAACAGACAATCTATCTCAATGGTCAGAAGGTTAAAGAGCATGAAGGCGGCTATCTGCCCATCACCATTCCCCTTCCTGCAACCGTGGGTGATGATTTTGTCATTGCCATCAAAGCCGACAACAGCGACGACAAGACCTATCCTCCAGGCAAGAAGCAGGCGCAACTCGACTTCGCCTATCATGGTGGTATCTATCGCGACGTGTGGCTTATAGCCAAAAACAAGGTGGCCATTACAGATGCCCTTGAGGAAAACAAAGTTGCTGGTGGCGGTATCTTTGTCCACTATGCTAACATCAGTGAGAAAAGTGCTGAGGTCTTCATCAATACTGAAGTGCGCAACAACGACACGAAGCCACACACCATCACCATTGAGAATGTTTTGTATGTTGCTGTGCCACAGCAACAACCCCAACAAACGAAGCTCAAACTTCAATCAGGTGAAGTAAAGACCATTACCCAACGTTTTCTCGTTAAGAACCCCAAACTTTGGAGTCCTGAGACGCCTAACCTATACCAGATAGCCACCCGTATAAAGGAAGGTAAGCAATCGCTCGATGGTGGTATTACCAAGATTGGCATCCGCAGTTTTGAATTCAAGGGTAAGGAAGGTTTTTGGTTGAATGGCAAGAAGTATCACCAGTTGATCGGCGCCAATCGTCATCAGGACTTCGCCTATGTGGGAAATGCCCTGCCTAATAGTCAGCAATGGCGTGATGCCAAGCGCTTGCGTGATGCTGGATTTACCATTATCCGTACTGCCCATTATCCGCAAGACCCTTCGTTTATGGATGCCTGCGATGAATTGGGACTGTTTATCATTGTAGCTACACCTGGTTGGCAGTACTGGAACAAAGACAAGGGCTGGGATGAGAAGGTACACGAAAACACGCGAAATATCATTCGTCGTGACAGAAATCATCCTTGCGTACTTATGTGGGAACCTATCTTGAACGAGACGCGCTATCCTGAGGAGTTTGCCCTTCAGGCCTTGCAGATTACCAAGGACGAGTATCCTTATCCCTATCGGCCAGTCGCTGCTGCTGACGTCCATTCCGCTGGTGTGGCAGAAAACTATGATGTAGTGTATGGCTGGCCTGGTGATGATTTTAAGGACGACAAACCCAAGCAGTGTATCTTTACGCGTGAGTTTGGCGAATTGGTAGATGACTGGTATGCTCATAACAACCTGAATCGTGCCTCCCGTTCGTGGGGCGAGCGTCCCATGCTGATACAGGCTATGAGCCTCTATCGTTCTACGCAGGAACTGTATCACACGACAGGCCAGTTCATTGGAGGTTGCCAATGGCATCCCTTCGACCATCAGCGTGGTTACCATCCTGATCCCTACTGGGGTGGTATCTACGATGCTTTCCGCCAGAAGAAGACAGCCTTCGATATGTTTGCGGCTGTGCTACAGCCACCTACTCAACAACCCATCGTCACCATTGCACACGAGATGACACAGTTCTCTGAAAAGGACGTCACCATATTCTCGAATTGCGACAGTGTCCGCCTCTCGTTATATGGTGGTGAGCATTGTTGGGAGCAACGTGTTGAGAAGGGTCTTGTCGTCTTTAAGGATGCCTGGGATTTCTTCGAGGCTCGCAACCACAGCTATACGCAAAAGTCGTGGCAGAATGTGAAGATGACAGCTGAGGGCATCGTCAATGGCAAAGTAGTCTGTACGGAAGAAAAGATGCCCTCACGACGTAGTACCAAACTGCGCCTTTATGTCGATGAGATGGGTAAAAAACTCGTGGCTGATGGCTCTGATTTTGTCGTCGTTGTTTGTGAAGTAACAGACGATTTTGGTCATGTACGTCGCTTGGCCAAAGAAAACATCAGCTTTACCGTTGAGGGTGAAGGTGAAATCATTGGCGATGCCAGCATCAATGCCAATCCGCGTGCTGTAGAGTGGGGCAGCGCACCTGTGCTTATTCGTAGCACTATGAAGGCTGGCAAGATAAAGATAAAAGCTGAGGTGCAGTTCCCTGGTACTCATGCCCCCACGCCTGCTGAACTTGAAATAGAGAGCATTCCCTACGATATGCCCATGTGTTTTTCAGAGTCAGGTGTTACTAGAGAATCAAGAGATTCCAGACAACATAGAACATTTGGTCCCGCTCTCTCTGATACAGAAAAAGCTAAGCTCCTACAAGAAGTAGAAGCTCAGCAGGCAGATTTTGGTATTCAGAAATAATTACTTTCCAGCGAACTGTCCGAAATACTTCAGACAGACGTCACGCCATTGTTTGGCGTTCTCTACTTGGTGTTCCAGACGTTGGTCAACCTCTTGCCAACGCTGTTGGTCAACGTATGGGCGCATCTTGTTATGCCACATATTGTGGGCATGCTCTGTCCAGAAAACACCCTCATTGTAGTGATATTGCAGGGATTCCCACAACGTAGAACCATCCTTCATGCGATAGTTCCAAGGCACACGATGGAACCATAGTAGCAGGTTCTCAGGACAGGTGTTGATGTCATCATAGATCTTGGCAATCTCAGGACGATACTGGCTCGTAGCATTCGTTCCTGTGCTTGACCGATTGAAACCTACGCTGTCTTTGTTGGCCTTATGATAGTAAACGGGGCACCATTCCAACGGATAACGGGCTATGAAACCATCAGGCTCAGGTCCGTAGTGCTGGTCGAAAGCAAAGATGTGGTGTAAGCCTAAAGGCATCATGTAATTGACACAAGCCTCGCGACTCTCCAGCATCATTTTCGACATAATAGCGAGGAAGCCAGGCTCCTTTGAGAATGTCAGCTGCAACCATTCGTTTGCAATATCCTTTGATGATAGCGAGGGTGTCCACGCCAATCGTCCAAAGGCATACCAGTTGGCCTGCGAGAAGTGGTGACCACACCAGTTGCGGTCCTTACCGATATTGGCCACACCAGCAATACCCTTCATAGAGTAAGGTGACACGTATTGGAAGAACTCTTTCCACATAGGAGCCAGATATACCAAATGGCGGCTCTGCCCCAAATATTCTTGGGTAATCTGCAACTCTACCATATTGGGCGTTTGCTTAATCTGGTCGAAGATAGGACTATAGGGCTCACGAGGCTGGAAGTCGAGCGGACCGTTTTTGGTCTGCAAGATGACATTGTCGCGGAACTGTCCGTCCAGAGGCTTGAATTCCGATACAGCTTGCTTCACACGGTCCTCACCCTTATGGTTGGCACCATATACGAAACAGCGCCACATGACGATACCTTTGTAAGGTTTCAATGCGTCTGCCAACATGTTGGCACCATCGGCATGAGTACGCTTATAGTCGCCAGGACCAGGCTGTCCTTCACTATTCGCCTTGACGAGGAAACCGCCAAAGTCAGGGATGAGTTTATAGATTTCCTTGGCTTTCTTCTGCCACCACTTGACGACGCTCTTATCCAAGGGGTCGGCTGTCTTAGTCTCTTTCAGGGCTACTGGTGAGCCAAAATTGATAGAGAGAAAGACCTTGATATTGTAGGGGCGCAGTATATCGGCAATCTTCTTGACTTCCTTCAGATAGGGTTTTGTCAACATCTTGGGCGAAGCATTCACGTTGTTCAGTACAGAGCCATTGATACCTATTGAGGCATTGGCACGGGCATATTCACGAATCAATTGCTCGTCCAACTTAAACCACTCGAAGATGCTCTCACCAGCATAGCCACGCTCAATGCTACCATCAGGATTGTCCCAATGGTTCAGCAGGCGCAAGGCAAAGGCAGGATCACTGTGAACCTTTAAAGTCGTGATGGGATTGATAGCCTGTCGGCGCAGCAAATCGTAAGCACCATACAGCAAACCGCTTTCCTGATAGGCTGTAATAGTGGTATTTCCATCCTTGATGTCAATACTAAACCCATCGTCATCAGGCAACGAGGCATCTAACTTCAAGGTAACACTTTCGCCCTGATAGTACGTCTCCAACTCCTTCTGAGCTGTATTGATGACAGGCGTCTGCTTGGGTGTGGTAACCTTAGCTTTGTTCACAGGCTGATAGCGCAGCCACAACTGATGACCGTCTTCTGCAGAAGCGCAAAGAGCGGTAGCCATCATTAACAATGATAATAAGAATGATTTTTTCATTATGATGTTAGAATTATGTTTTGTGCAAAGGTACGAAGAAGTGAGCAAAAAACCAAATTAATTTGAGGTAAAACGTTAAGAAAACAAAAAATCTTCTATATAAATAAGGTGTAACCAAAACTTTTGCCTACTTTTGCAGCCCGAAAGTTGATAGAAGTATATATAATATGCAAAAGAATTTAGTAATTGTTGAGTCACCAGCAAAGGCAAAGACCATCGAGAAGTTCCTCGGCAAGGATTATAAAGTTATGTCGAGCTATGGTCATATCCGTGACTTGAAGAAAAAGGAGATGAGCATTGATACCAATACGCTTCAGCCAGAATATGAGATTCCTGAGGAGAAGATGAAGTTGGTAAAGGAACTCAAGCAGAATGCAGAGAAGGCTGATAAGGTTTGGCTCGCATCCGATGAGGACCGTGAGGGAGAAGCCATCTCATGGCATCTTTGTGAGGTTCTCGGTTTGGATGAGGCAAAGACCAATCGTATCGTGTTCCACGAAATCACTAAGCCAGCCATTCTGCAGGCCATCGAACATCCCCGTCATTTGGATATGAATCTAGTGAACGCTCAGCAGGCTCGTCGTGTGCTCGACCGTTTGGTTGGCTTTAAACTGTCACCAGTCCTTTGGCGTAAGGTAAAGCCAGCCCTTTCTGCCGGTCGTGTACAGAGTGTGGCTGTGCGTTTGATAGTCGAGCGTGAGCGTGAGATACAGGCTTTCCAAAGTGAGCCGTTCTATAGCGTGGTGGGTATCTTTGCCATTACGAATGCCGATGGCTCACAGACAGAGGTAAGAGCTACGTTGGCTCAGCGTCTGAAGACCCATGAAGAGGTAGAGCAATTCCTTCAGAAGTGCGTGGATGCTAAATATACTGTGGAAAGTGTTAGCAAAAAGCCCATGAAGCGTACGCCAGCACCTCCTTTTACTACGTCTACACTCCAGCAGGAGGCTGCCCGTAAGTTAGGCTTTACTGTCAGCCAGACGATGATGGTTGCTCAGCACTTGTATGAGCACGGACAGATTACTTATATGCGTACCGACTCTGTCAACCTCTCCAGTCTGTGTATCAATGCTGCCAAGGAGGAAATCAAGAACCTCTATGGTGAGGAGTATTCAAAGGTCCGTAAGTATCACACCAGTTCAAAGGGTGCTCAAGAGGCTCACGAAGCCATTCGTCCCACCTATATGGACAAGCAGACCATTGAGGGAACTGCTCAGGAGCGTAAGCTCTATGAACTGATTTGGAAGCGTACTGTTGCCAGTCAGATGGCTGATGCCGTGATGGAGCGTACTACTGTTAATATTTCAATCAGTGGTGCTGACGAACAGTTCGTTGCTCAAGGCGAGGTGGTTAAGTTCGATGGTTTCATCAAGGTTTATCGTGAGAGTTATGATGATGACGACCAGCAGGAAGAAGAAAGCCATCTGTTGCCTCCTTTGAAGAAGGGTATGGAACTGACGCGTCGTGAAATTCAAGCTACTGAACGTTTCAGTCAGGCTCCTCAGCGATATACTGAAGCCTCGCTGGTTCATAAACTTGAGGAACTGGGCATCGGTCGTCCTTCAACATATGCACCTACCATATCTACTATCCAGCAGCGTGAATACGTGCATAAGGGTGACCAGAAAGGTGAGGAGCGCAGCTATACGGTTGACATCCTGAAGGGAAAGATTATTACCCAAAAGGAACGTAAGGAAATCGTTGGCTCTGATAAGGGAAAGCTGTTACCTACCGATATTGGTGTTGTGGTCAATGACTTCCTGATGAAGCACTTCACTGAAATTATGGATTATAACTTCACTGCTAAGGTTGAGCAGGACTTCGATAAGATTGCTGAGGGCGGTGAGCAGTGGACGAAGATGATGAAGTCTTTCTATCGTGATTTTGAACCAACGGTAGAGAACACGATGAATGACCGTCAGGAGCGTAAGGCTGGTGAACGATTGTTAGGCAAGGATTCCAAGACAGGCAAACCGGTATATGTAAAAATTGGCCGCTTTGGCCCTGTTGTGCAGATAGGTACGGCTGAAGATGCTGAAAAGCCCCTGTTTGCCCAGTTGCCTGCCGACAAGAGTATGGAGACGATAACACTCGATGAGGCTTTGGAGTTGTTCAAACTGCCTCGTACGGTGGGTGAGTTCGAAGGCGAACCTGTGGTGATTGGTGCAGGTCGTTTCGGCCCCTATATCCTACACCAGAAGAAGTACACTTCACTGCCTAAGGAGTCTGACCCCATGACCATCACGCTCGATGAGTCTATCCGTCTGATTCTGGAAAAACGTCTTCAGGAGAGCCAGAAGCACATGAAGTCTTTCGAAGAAGATCCAAAGTTGGAGGTGCTGAATGGCCGTTACGGTCCCTATCTGGCATACGATGGCAAAAACTATCGTCTGCTCAAATCACAGCAGGCTAAGGCTGCTGAGATGACCTATGAAGAGTGTATGGCAATCATCGAGAAACAAAAGAAATAAATCTGTAAATCGTAATTGGGTAAATGCGTAGGATTATTCTTGTAGGTTACATGGGCTCAGGGAAGACCACCGTGGGCAAAGCTCTTTCAAAGGAGACAGGCATGATGTTCTACGACCTCGACTGGTATATCGAGAGTCGTATGCGCAAATCGGTGTCTCAGATCTTTGCCGAAAAGGGTGAAGAAGGCTTCCGCAAGATAGAGTACAACATGTTGCACGAGGTGGCTGAATTCGAGGATGTCATCATCAGCTGTGGTGGTGGCACACCTTGTTTCTTTGATAATATGGACTATCTCAATCAACAGGGCGATGTGGTGTATCTGAAAGCCACCCCTGAGACGCTTTATAAACATCTGCTGATGGCAAAGGTAGAGCGTCCGTTGCTGAAGGACAAGAGCCCTGAAGAGCTGATAGCCTACATTACAGAACACCTGAAAGGGCGTGCTCCGTTCTACGAGAAAGCGAAACATGTGTTGGATGTCAACGTGCTCGACGAATACGATAAAATCAAGACAAGCGTAGCATCCCTGCGCACAATGCTGAATATCTAAACTTCTCTAAACTTTAAATTCTCAACTCAAAACGATATGAAAAAATGGACCATTGATGACTCCAAGGAGCTCTACAACATCAACGGCTGGGGTACCAGCTATTTCGGCATCAACGATGAGGGCAATGTCTATGTGACCCCTTGTAAGGACGGCACACAGATAGACCTCCGTGAAGTGATGGACGAACTGTCGTTGCGTGACGTTACCTCACCAGTCCTTTTGCGTTTTCCAGATATTCTTGACAACCGTATCGAGAAGACGTGGAGCTGCTTTAAGAAGGCTGCCGAGGAGTATGAGTATAAGGGCGAGAATTATGTGGTATTCCCTATCAAGGTGAACCAGATGCAACCTGTCGTCGAGGAAATTATCTCGCACGGACGCAAGTTTAATTTGGGTATTGAGGCTGGTTCTAAGCCTGAGTTGCATGCAGTCATTGCCGTACAGTGTCAGAGCGACTCTATCATCATCTGTAATGGCTACAAGGATCAGTCGTACATCGAGCTGGCTCTGCTGGCACAGAAAATGGGCAAACGCATTTTCATTGTTGTTGAGAAACTCAACGAATTGGAGATTATTGCCCGTGAGGCTAAGAAGTTGGGTGTACGTCCCAACATCGGCATCCGCATCAAGTTGGCCTCCAGTGGTAGCGGTAAGTGGGAAGAGAGTGGTGGTGACGCTTCGAAATTCGGACTGACCAGTGCTGAACTTCTGGAAGCTTTGGAAATGCTGGACAAGAAGGATATGCGTGACTGCTTACGTCTGATCCATTTCCATATCGGTTCTCAGATTACCAAAATTCGTCGTATCCAGACGGCTTTGCGCGAAGCCTCTCAATTCTATGTGCAACTGCACAAGATGGGCTATAACGTTGACTTCGTGGATTGTGGTGGAGGATTGGGTGTCGACTATGACGGCACGCGTTCTCCTTCGAGCGAGAGTAGCGTCAACTATAGCATTCAGGAGTATGTCAACGACTGTATCTATACTTTCGTTGATGCCGCCAATCGCAACGAGATTCCTCATCCCAATCTGATTACGGAGAGTGGTCGTTCGTTGGCTGCTCACCATTCTGTATTGGTTATTGATGTGTTGGAGACAGCGTCATTGCCTGAGATGCCTGAGGAGTTTGAACCTGACGAGAACTCACACCAGTTGGTAAAGGACCTCTATGAGATTTGGGACAATCTGTCGCCTCGCAATGTACTCGAGGATTGGCACGATGCGGAACAGATTCGTGAAGAGGTACTCGACCTCTTTGCACATGGTATCGTTGACCTGAAGACACGTGCTGAGATCGAGGCCATGTATTGGAGTGTGTGTCACGAGATTCATGCGTTGGCCAAGAATCTGAAGCATGTGCCTGAAGAGCTGATGAACATCGACAAGCTGTTGGCAGATAAGTATTTCTGCAACTTCTCGTTGTTCCAGTCATTGCCTGACTCATGGGCTATCGACCAGATTTTCCCCATTATGCCTATCCAGCGATTGAACGAGCGCCCTACGCGTAATGCCACTATTCAGGATATTACCTGCGATTCAGATGGTAAGATAGCGAACTTCGCCACCAATCGACATAATTCCCACTCGCTGCCTGTTCATTCGTTGAAGAAGAACGAGAACTACTATCTGGGTGTCTTCCTGGTGGGCGCCTATCAGGAGATTTTGGGTGATATGCACAACCTCTTTGGCGACACCACCGCAGTCCATATCTCCGTCAAGGATGGTTCGTATCATATCGACCAGATATTTGATGGCGAGACGGTAGAGGAAGTATTGGAATATGTGCAGTATAATCCTAAGAAACTGGTTCGTCAGTTGGAAATCTGGGTGACCAAGAGTGTGAAGCAAGGCAAGATCACACTTGAGGAGGGCAAGGAGTTCTTAAGCAATTATCGTAGCGGCCTTTATGGTTACACTTATCTAGAATAACTAGAATATCTAGATCATCTAGAACAACTAGAATATGAAAGAAAAGCTGACAATAGTAAAAGTAGGAGGAGCTGTGGTCGAGGACGAACTGCAGCTCTCTCAGTTGTTACGCGACTTCTCTGCCATTGAGGGTCGCAAGGTGTTGGTACATGGCGGAGGTCGCAAGGCTACGAAGATGGCTGAGCGACTGGGTATTGAGACACAGATGGTCAACGGACGCCGCATCACAGATAGTGATATGCTGGAAGTGGTGACGATGGTGTATGGCGGGTTGGTCAACAAAAACCTCGTAGCACGTCTGCAAGCCAATGGTGTCAATGCCATCGGACTGACAGGTGCTGATGCTGATGTCATTCGCAGTCATAAGCGCCCTCTAAAGGATGGTATAGACTATGGCTTCGTTGGTGATGTTGACAACGTTGCAAACACGACGCTCGCTCATCTTATCGAGGCTGGCATCACACCCGTCTTGGCTCCTCTGACCCACGACGGCGAGGGACATATCCTCAACACCAATGCCGACACCATTGCTTCTGAGGCTGCAAAGGCTTTGGCAAACAATTATGATGTCACACTCATCTTCTCGTTCGAAAAGAAAGGCGTACTCTCTAATCCTGACGACGACGACAGTGTGATACCTACTATCACGCGTACATTATATAGTCAGTATAAAGCTGACGGCACCATTTCTGGTGGCATGCTGCCCAAGATAGAGAATGCGCTCAGTGCTGTTGAGGCTGGTGTTTCGAAGGTCATTATTACCCTCGCGACAGCTATTGACGGAAAGCATGGAACGGTGATTAGTTTATAGTTTATAGTTTATAGTTTATAGACGATAGATGAAGACCATTAGTTTCCAGTCCGACATTCTGCCGCTGAAGAACGAACTCTTCCGCATGGCCCTTCGCATCACACAGAATCGCGAAGAGGCTGAGGATGTTGTACAGGAAACGATGATCAAGGTGTGGAACCGTCGTGAACAGTGGTCACAACTGGAGTCGATAGAAGCCTTTTGCCTAACTATCTGTCGTAATCTGGCTCTCGACAAGCTGCGTCGAATGGACAATCAGGTGCAGAGCCTCAGTGACGATATCGATCCCCTCGACCAAAGTCATGGCTCCAATCCTGAACAGGTGACTATCCAGAACGACCGTACGCAGATGGTTCGCCAGCTCATTAGTGAACTGCCTGAGCGCCTGCGTACCTGTATGCAGTTACGCGACATTGAGGGCAAGAGCTATCGCGATATTGCTGCTGTTCTCGACATCACTGAACAGCAAGTAAAGGTAAACATCTTCCGTGCCCGACAGAGCGTACGTGAGAAATTTTTAAAGATTGAGAAAAAAAATTGAGATAGTCTGTAACTTTCCTGTTTTACAAACGTCTTCCTTATAGAGAACAACAAAATCAGGTATGGATTACAAGTACATCGAACAACTCTTGGAGCGCTATTGGGCCGCTGAAACCTCTCTTGAGGAGGAAAGCATCCTGCGCACTTTCTTCAGCCAGAAGGAACTTCCGGCTGAGATGGAGCATCTGCGCCCCTTGTTCACTGACGAGGCTGTTGGTGAAACGTTGGACGAGAACTTTGATGCACGCATTCTGCAGGCCATTGGTGTCGAGGCTGAGAAGTCTCACGCTGAGGAGCAGGTGGTGAAGGCTCGCGAGGTGTCGCTCACCCAGCGTCTGATGCCACTCTTCAAGGCTGCTGCTGTCGTTGCCATATTCCTGACTTTGGGCGGTGCCCTGCAGGCTCCATGGGATAGCACCTGGAACACACCTGAGGACTATGCCGCCATCCAGCAGGCTGACACGATGAATGTCATTCCTGTGCAGGCTGAAAACATCAGTGCTGTAGCATCCGACAGTACAGGCGTGATGCAGGCTGATCAGCCTAAGGACTAAGATTTTTCTATGCTTTCTCTATATTAACATCATGTTTAGTAAAACACAGGGGTTACAGCTGTGAAGCCAGATTTCCCCACAATTCGACCCAGACTAATGATAAAAGAAGCGGTCGATTTCTCTCAAATTTTTCATAACATACTAACGGTGAACGGGCTGCCTTTCCGATGAGACGGAGGCAGCCCGTTCGATATTACATCACCCGCAGGCACATCATGGTCAGGTCGTCGTTGGGCTCAGCCCCATTGCGATGTTTCTCAACCTCAGTCTTGAGGGTTTCTATCACCTGTTGTGTGTTGTCGAAGTGGGTGCTTCTTAATATGTCGAGCAAGTGGTCGTCGCCAAACTGCTCCTGTTCTGGATTCTCGGCTTCGTTCAGACCATCGGTATAGATGAAGAGCGGACGTCCCTTGATGCTGTCAATCTCTTCGCCTTCATACTCCAGTCCAGGCAGGAGGCCGATAGGTGCGTTCGGAATCATGTCAAGGAATTCTCCTCCGTTCTCACCATCACCAATAATGGGAGGGTTATGTCCTGCGTTACAGAAGTCGAGATGTCCTGTTGTCAAGTCTACCAGTCCGAGCCAAAACGTGACGAACATGCTGTTCTCGTTGTCGTCGCCAGAAAGTGCATCGTTGATGCGACTGCAGATTTCTGCAGGCATCATGCCCTGCTTGGCAAGGGTGAGGAACAGTCTTGTGGCTTGCGCCATGAAGAGTGAGGCAGGCACGCCCTTTCCTGATACATCGCCTAAGGCAAAATAGAGTTTATCGCCCTCCAGCAGATAGCCATACAAGTCGCCTCCCACCTCTTTGGCAGGCGTCATGGAGGCATACATGTCGAGTCCCTCGCGTTCAGGGAAGACACTGGGCACCATCGACATCTGAATATCACGTGCAATGCGGAGTTCCGATTCTATGCGCTCTTGGGCTGCCTTCATCTCTGCCAGACGCTTGGCAGCACGACGGCGCAACAGCGTATAGATAACGAAAAAGATGGTTAGCAATATGATGGCAATGACGAGACCGATGACACGCTGTTGCGAAATCTCTGCCTGCTGTTCTGCTATGCGTCGTTCCTTTCCCTCAGTGTCGTAGATGGTGGCCAGCTTGGCTGCTTCGCTCTTCTTCTGTTGCGTATAGGCTGAGTCGAAGACGTCGTATACCTGCATAGCCACACGCAGGGCAGAATCCTTGCGTCCTGCCTGATAGTTCACGTTCAGCTTGGGCAACAGGAAGGTTTTGATGACTTCGAAGTCAATCGTCATGTGACTATTGCTTAACAACTCGTCAAGACAGGTCAAAGCGTCAGCCGACTCAGCATAGCGGTGAGCCTTGGCTAGATACTCGCTACCATTAATTCTGCCAGCAACCGTTTGGCTTGACTCAGTTGCTTTGTACGCATCGAAATAGCGGGCTGCCTTTTCTTTCTCGCCTTTTGTCACAGCTATCATAGCATGGTTCAGCAGAATGTCGGAGTGCAGCAGGTCAATCTCTGAAGGGTCTGCCCCAGGCATCGTCTTGTAGACACCGAAGAGCAGTTCAGCAAGGTCCAGCCAAGGCTCGCTTTCCACAATTTTGTTAGCATTGAAGTAGTCCGTAACAATCTGGGAGTACGACACATAACCATTATATATATCGATAGCACTCGCATTTTCTTTCCCAACCAGCCTTTTCACATATTCCGAAGCCTTCTTGAAACTCTCCTCAGCCTCAGCCTCACGATTTAGGCGGAGCTGACAGCGTCCAATGGTGGTGTATATCGACTTCAACTCGTTCAGCCTTTCACCCTCTGCACCATTCAGTTTGTCTATCAGCAGCATTGCGGTACGCAGAGCGCCTTCGTTGTCATACTGGTCGGCATATATGTCCATCAGTAGCACACCAGCCTGAATGTATGAGTCGAAATCCTCAGCAGGTACGTCTTTCACAGCTATGACACGACTGAAGTAGTTCACTGCAGGTTCCATCTCATTATGCTGGTAATGGGCAAGTCCCTTGATGCAGTTCTTCTTGATAGCAGACAGATTCTCGCCACCGCCAAACTGGCTTGTCTCCGTCTCCTCATCAGTCAGTATGCTCTCTACCTTCTGTGTCTTCTGACAACCAGCAAGAGTCATCATAACAACGGCAGCCAATGCCGTCAACCATAGCCGTATTTGACGATTTCGTTTCATAATTCAGTAGCAATAAGTTAAGAGCCTATTCGAAAAACACTGCAAATATAAGCAAAAAAGCCGAAAGCAACAAACTTTCAATTGTTTTATTTTTGAGAGAACAAAAGGAGCCAGTTTGACGTTTGTCAGAAAAACTTGTCGAAATTTAACACTTCCTGACGGGAGCTTCTAGAAACGAAAGAGATAAGAGAAGGGAGAAAAGAAGGTCATTTCCGGCTCATTTCTCCATTATTTTCCGTTCATTCGAGGTTTACTACCGGCTGACTCGGGGTTTACTACCGGTTGACTCGGGGTTTACTACCGGCTCGCTGGCGTTCATCAGGGAGCCGAACGCCATTCATCAGGGAAGGTAACGGGGTCTTTCAGGGCGCAAAAAAATGGCCATCTCCTTAAGCTGCTGTGTAACAGGCAGTTAGAAAACGGCCATATTTTAGCCATACGAGTCCGCAATAGGAGTTCGTGACTTTCGCGCGATTCTCACGCGTCGTTTTGTAAAGAAACTTCGTATGATTAGGACAGCCCCTCGATTTCTCCGTTCTCGATGGTAATGCGCTCTGCCTGCGGACTCTTGGGGAGTCCAGGCATGCGGACCATATCGCCAGCAATAGCCACAATCATCTCGCTGCCGCAGTTCAGAATGACGTCACGAATACGGATGGTAAAGCCTTCGGGCGAACCATAGAGCGTAGAGTCAGCCGAGAACGAGAACTGTGTCTTGGCAATGCAGACGGGATAGTGGGCAATGGCACCGTCGTCGTCGGTAAAGGTGGCACGCAGGCTTTCCAGCTTCTTTTTTACCTTCTGGCCGTACTCCACAGCCGATGCGCCATAGATACGCTTGCAAACTTTCTCAATTTTGTCCTCCAGGCAGTCGGCTTCCTTGTAGGTAAAGCGGATGGGCAGGGGGTGTTGTTTGTCAATGGTGTCGACTACTGTTTGAGCCAGTTCTACGGCACCCTCGCCACCTTTCAGGAAGGCTTCGTTCACGGCAAAGCCCACCTCCAAGTCCTCGCAGTTTTTGCGTACAATGTCAATCTCTTCGTCAGTATCGAAGTCGAAGCGGTTCAGCGTGACGATGACAGGCTGTCCAAAGCCCTGCATATTACGGATATGACGGTTCAGGTTCTTCAGGCCCTCTGTCAGTCCCTTTGCGTTTGGCTCCTTGATCTTGTCGAGACTAACGCCGCCATGCATCTTCAAACCTTGTGTGGTAGCAACAATGACCACCAGACGGGGCTGTAGTCCTGCCTTGCGGCACTTGATGTCAAAGAACTTCTCGGCACCAAGGTCGGCACCGAAGCCAGCCTCAGTCACGACATAGTCGCAATACGTCATAGCCATCTTTGTGGCCAGCACACTACTGCAGCCGTGAGCGATATTGGCAAACGGGCCACCATGTATAAAGGCTGGCGTGTTTTCCGTTGTCTGTACAAGATTGGGGTTGAGAGCATCCCTCAGCAGTACCGTGATGGCACCAGCCACGCCTAGGTCTTTCACTCGGAAGTGTTTGCCGTCGGCAGTAACCCCCAACACGATGTTTTCAATACGACGCTGCAAGTCTTCCTCACTCGTAGCCAGACAGAGTATGGCCATCAGTTCTGAGGCTGGTGTAATGTCGAACCCCGTCTCAGAAACGACGCCGTCGCCTCGCAGACCTGTCACCACGTTGCGAAGGGCTCGGTCGTTCACGTCGAGCACGCGCTTCCAGTAAATTTCTCTCAACGAAAAACCATCCTTGCGGTGCTGGTAGATATAGTTGTCCAATAGGGCACTGATCGTGTTGTGGGCTGACGTCACCGCGTGGAAGTCACCAGTGAAGTGCAGGTTAATCTTCTCCATCGGCAACACTTGGGCATAACCGCCACCAGCAGCACCGCCCTTGATGCCGAAGCAAGGACCCAGCGACGGTTCGCGCAGGGCCACAGCGGCCTTCTTGCCAATCTTGTTCAAGCCCAGCGTCAGGCCAATGCTCACGGTGGTCTTACCGATACCAGCCTTCGTCGGACTAATGGCCGTTACTAGAATCAAACGACTTTGTTTGACCTTCTTCTCGTCAATCAACGACACGGGCACCTTCGCCATATACCGTCCGTAGGGCTCTATCTTCTCAGGTTCTATACCCAACTGAGCTGCTATCTCGCCTATCGGCTTCAGCTCGCATTCACGTGCAATTTGTATGTCTGTCTTCATTTCGTTTTATTTAGCAGTAGTTTTGCCACAAAGGTACATATTATTTTTTGAAACAGCAAGGATTTCTATCATTTTTAGAGTATAAACGGATTTTGATGCGGTAATGAATAAGATGTTACGCTCTTTGCCGCCGAAGCAAAAAGTTCTGGTCTTTCATTTGTGATGCCATTATTTGAGTGAGGCATTTACGTTCGTCACCATGTCCTTGTGCTGTTCGTCCTCTTTGGTGAGCGTCGAAGTAAGTTTGATGTCACCTGCCTTGTCTTTGGTGGAGAAGGTGCCTGAATAGATGAGGTCACTGTCGAAGAACAATGTGGCTTCAACTACGACCTTATAGTTTCCCTGCGGGACGGCCTTGCCTTGCTCGTCAGTGAAGTCCCAAGCGAAGGTCTGCGTACCTCCAGCCTGTGGTGTGGCCAGCCTGACGCTGATAGTCGAACGATACTTCCAAGGTCTGAACCTTTGCGGCCTCACCCTTCTTACTTTGAACCATTGCCGGAATCGCAAGCAGCATAGTGGCGAGAGCGGCGATAATCATCTTCTTCTGTCTCATAATCTTAGTCTTTTGTTGGGGTTTGATTATAAACTATCCTAAAAATCGCCACAAATTTAGCAATAATTCTGTAATAATTCGTAATTTTGCCATCGGTTTTAAGTGTATTTAGGTATTATGAGTATGATAGATCAGATTATCGACTTCAATAAGAGTTTCGTGGCACAAAAAGGCTACGAGAAGTATCTGACGGACAAGTATCCCGACAAGAAGTTGGCGGTACTGTCGTGTATGGACACCAGACTGACCGAACTGCTGCCTGCAGCCCTCGGTCTTAAGAATGGTGATGCGAAGATTATTAAGAACGCTGGCGGCCTGGTTATCTCTGCTTTCGACTCAGCCATGCGTAGCCTGATAGTAGCCATTTACGAGCTGGGCGTTCAGGAGATTATGGTGGTGGCGCACTCTCATTGTGGAGCCTGTCACATGAGCTACGACCACTTCCACCACGAGATGATTGCCCGTGGCGTGACGGATGAAACGCTCAACACTATCCGTAAGTGTGGAATTGACCTCGACCAGTGGTTAGAGGGTTTCAAGGACACACCGACATCAGTAAGAAAGACCGTTGAGACCATCAAGACACATCCGCTTGTGCCAAAGGATATTGTAGTCCGTGGGTTTATCATAGATTCTGAAACTGGCACATTAAAAGAAATCCAATGAAGTACATTGCATTATTATTCGTATTTATAGCCCTGTTTTTATGCTCATGCCGTAATAACAAGGCTGAAGTAACACCGTCCTCTAATGTGCAAACGGAAGATACGTTAAGAACCATTACTGCAGACATGGCTTACGAGGGAATAAACAAATACAGCCAAAGTGTGTATGACTGGAGCGTAGCTAAAGGAATGAATAGATAGAAACTTTTAAAAAGAAAACGAATATGATACTCTCAACAACCCCACAAATTGAAGGTCACACCATTCGCGAATACAAGGGTGTGGTGACAGGTGAAACCATTATTGGTGCTAACATGTTCAAGGATCTGTTTGCTGGCATCCGCGACATCGTAGGCGGTCGTGCAGGTGCTTATGAGAAAGTTTTGCGCGAGGCAAAGGATACGTCTTTGAATGAAATGATGGAACGTGCCCATGCTATGGGAGCCAATGCCATCGTAGGCATTGACATCGACTATGAAACTATCGGTGCCAACGGCTCGATGCTCATGGTAGCCACTAGCGGAACGGCTGTAGTTATCTAAGTAGATATACCTACTTCTTGTTAATCGCGGTGTTACTCCTGCTTTTTTGTAAAATATAACTCTCAAAACTAGAATTGGGATTGAGGGTAAACGGCACAAACACTTACACCAATATTAACTATTTTTAGCCAAATAAACTGCACGGTCTGAGACCATCAAAGGCGATTTGTTGGCAGGTTCGACAAACTTATTATCTATTCTCATCTGCTTCTTTGCGTTGGCAAAGATACATTTTTTTGATTCCATGCAAGTTTTTTATCAGCTCTTTGAACGTCAGATGCCACTGTTATCATTCGGAATGGGTGATTTGGGAATAAAAATCAAGCCACTCTTTCTAAAGATATCAGAGAGCACTCGTTGAGAGGTTAC
>JAEEGG010002285.1_pt1 | contig 49891 bp, 36 predicted proteins | sample 9134161 | NCBI WGS metagenome assembly JAEEGG01 (sample SAMN16246543, study PRJNA631951) | gut metagenome | biome: gut microbiome; feature: rumen; material: CR-attached | host: Bos | place: Iran: Karaj | collected 2018-10
TAGGCTCGCCCGTTGTTCCACTTGTGAAATACAGGAGGAAGTCATCAGTTACCTTATTCCTCTCAGGAGCCTCGAAAGGTTCTGCCTCCTGAAGTCCGCGCCAGAAGTCATACCAGCCGTTAGGAATAGTAGGACCTATTGAAATACAATGGCGCAAGGTTGGGCAGTAGCGCTTTGCCTTCTGCACGTTACAGAGGACATTCTGGTCTCCGCAAGCCACGATATAGCCGATACCAGCCATGTGGCAGCGGTAGATGATATCCTTGTCGGTGAGCATGTGAGTTGCAGGAATAGCAACGGCACCGAGCTTGTGAAGGGCAACCATGGTGTACCACCACTCTATCCTTCGCTTCAGTATAAGCATCACCCTGTCACCTTTCTTCACACCCATTTCCTGAAGGAACGATGCGCATCTGTCGCTTGTGTTCTTGAAAGCGCGATAAGTGATATGTTTCTGCTCACCTTTATCGTTAACCCATATTATTGCCTCCTTATCAGGCATCTCCTGGGCGTATTTGTCGATTACGTCATATCCGAAGTTAAAGTCTTCAGGTACATTGACTTTGAAATTTTCCAGGAAGTCCTCGTATGAGGAGAACTCCGTCTTTTTAACAAATTGTTTAAGCATAACTTTTGTTTTGTTCTAGCAAATGCAAAGCAAAAGTAGTAAAATTAAACAATATATCCGAAGAAAAATGTATTAAATTTCCTGAAATGCCATTTTTTATCGACGAATCGGTCTTTTCCAGAACATTTTTTGCGCACACCATTATCGTAGTGTGCAATACTTTTTCGTCGTTTTGCATTTTCCCGATTTCTGATATATTTGCAGCAAAGTGCATTCTGAAATCTTTTAGCCACTGCGTGGAGCTACACGAGATTTGTCGCAGACCCACTGACCGTAGGGAAGTAATTACCCATGAATTACCCATTAATTATTCACGAATTTCAAAAGATTATCCGATAGCGCCCTGAAAGGGCAATGAGCTACTAGCCCATGGCATCGCCATGGGGAATTTGGAGGGATAGCTATCGCCCTGTAAGGGCAAAAGCCCCAATATGAATTAATGCTTTTGCCCTTACAGGGCGAAATAATTTGTTCTCCATACCTAGGGCGATGCCCTAGGCTATGTGCTATTGGGCCTTCAGCCCGCCGTTAGGGTAAATACGGATAAATTCTTTTTAGTGGGATTAGGACATAGCCTGGAAGGCTGCACTATGAGTAACCGAGGGCATACTCGACGAAGGAGAAGATGCCCCCGGATAGAAAGCCGACTGTCTTCACCAGCATGGAGGGCTGTACATGATTTACCAACTCTCGCGATGTACTGCCTTCCAGGCATCCACCTCTTTTTTATTTAACCACAGATATTCGGGATCTCACAGATGTAAATCACGAGCGTAAGCGAAAAATCCCTTTAATCTGTGAAATCTGTGTTCGGGAAAAAACTTTGCGTTCTCGTAGAGGGCTGTAAGCCCGACACTTAAAAGGGTAGTCCGTAAGGGCTACCACAAATAGCAATATAATTAATGAGCGACGTAGGTGCGGCACTTATTATATATTATAGGTATCGTACCTACGGCGCTCAAATCACTCTATCCCTATCATATAACAGCCCTTACGGACTGCCCTATTAGATGTCGCACCTTCGGCGCTCGCAGAATCCAAAATTCTTTGCATCTTAGCGCCTTTGCGTTCTAAAATATAATTTTCTGGGATAAATTTTCTGGTCATCGTCTTAAATTTTTGTTCCAAGGAAAAAGGAGCGCAAGCGACCTTTCTCAAATTCGCATAAATTCAAAAAGAAAAAAATCTCTAATTTCTTCCCTGTGGTCAGAGGGTCTTCGACAAATCTCTCTAATTCTTGATAAAATTTTAAGATTGAAAAGATTGGTAAGATTGGGAACTTGCGTAGCTTGATGAGCTTCAGCGAATAATTATTGTCAGTTCAAGCACCGCAAGGTGCGTATATCGAATACACATTATATAATAAATACGCAATTGACATCAAAACAGAAAATGATACATGAAACGTGCATTTTTCGACAAAATCAGTAGAAATATCGTTCAAAAAGTAGTAATTTTGTGTGACTTTCACGTGACTGAAACATATGGTCACATAATTGTCACACGAAAATATTGTATCTTTATGCAGGATGTAGTAATTTTGCACTCGAAAATCAGAGACAAGCGCTGACTTGCAGTCAACCTGCTTTATTTTCTTCGTGCGAGGTGTTTCACACGTTGCACTCGAAAATTTGAAACGTGCTCCAGCTTGAGGCTGACTTGCACTATTTCTTTCGTGCGAGGTGCTTCACACGTTGCACTCGGAAATCAAAAATCAAACATTAACAAATAATCAAAATGGTAAAAAGAATTGTATTCTTGCTTATTACTCTCGTAGGCATTACATTCACATCTCATGCACAGATTACCCAAACCATTCGAGGCGTCGTAACCGATGCCGTAACACGTGAACCTCTCCCATTCGCTACAGTCCAGGTGGATAATTCCAAGGACATGGTATGTATTACCGACAGCCTCGGAAAGTTCCAGATCAAGAACGTCAAGGTAGGACGTCATACCGTGCGTTGTAACTACGTTGGATTCCAGACCGTGGACCTCAGCGATGTGCTCGTTACCTCTGCAAAGGAAACGAATATCGATATCCGACTTCAAGAAGACCAGACCACACTCGCTGACGTGGTTGTACGTCCTAACCTCGCAAAGGAGAACACTCTTAATAAAATGGTACTCACAGGCGGACGTATGTTCAGTGTCGAGGAGGCAAGCCGATATGCAGGCGGTTTCGACGACCCTGCACGTCTGGCAAGCTCTTTCTCAGGAGTAGCAACAAGTGGAGCAACCAACGGTATCTCTATCCACGGTAACGCCCCTCACCTACTCTCTTGGCGACTTGAGGACATCGAGATTCCTAACCCAAACCATTTCTCTGACATCTCAGTACTTGGTGGAGGTATCTTCTCTTCTCTCTCCGCAATGTGTATCGGCAACTCCGACTTCCTCACCTCTGCCTTCCCTGCAGAATACGGCAACGCCGTTTCTGGTGTGTTCGATATGAAGATGCGCAACGGTAACGACCATAAGTACGAACATGCCTTCCAGATTGGTGTAGCAGGTATCGACGTAGCTTCAGAAGGTCCGTTGAACAAGAAGACAGGTGCTTCTTACCTCGTAAACTACAGATACTCAATGACTGGTCTTGCAAGCCGAATGAATCTTATCGACATGCAGGGACAGGTAATGGACTATCAGGACCTTAACTTCAAGTTCAACATCCCTACCCGAAAGGCAGGCACATTCACCGTATGGGGAACTGGATTCTTCGACCACTTCCACCGCGAGAGCTCTCCAAAGGACTGGGAGTCAAAATTCGATGAGTGCTATGCATTCAGCAACCAGTGGATGGGTGCTATGGGCGTAGGACACGTTCTGCCAATGAAGCACGGACAGTTGAAGAGCAGCATAGGCGTGACATACAACAAGGACGAGTTCACACAGGATGTATATTACGACCTTCCAGCAGATATTTACACACGTGATAACACCGATGGCCTAAAACGAGAGCCTTTCTTCGACGAGGGAAGAAGCTTTACAAACCTCACAGCACGTACGACCTATACTCACCGCCATTCAAACCGTTGGCTGGCTCAGTATGGTGCCGTACTTACTGAGATGCTCTTCAATGTGAAAATCAGATCTGCGTACGTGCTCCACGATCCTCTTCACACTATATGTGATAACGACGGCAACACTACGCTCTTCTCTGGTTTCACAGCACATTCATTCACGCTCAATCCTAAGACCACGCTCAACGCAGGATTCAACGTGCAGCACCTTCTCCTCAACGGAGCAACAACCTTCGAGCCTCGTGTGAGTATGTCACGCAAGCTGAGCAATGACATAACCCTCGCACTTGCCTACGGACTCCACAGCCGTGCGGAGAAGACCGACATCTACTTCACACGCAATATCCCACAACCAGATGAGAGCAACAACTGGAATCCAACGGTTACAGACAACGATGAACTTGTAAACAAGAAGCTCGGATTCACCAAGAGCCATCACCTCATGGCTACTTTCGCTTGGAAGCTCTCCGACCACTGGAACCTGAAGGTAGAGCCATTCTATCAGTATCTGTTCAATGTTCCTGTAGAGGACGGCAAGCCTTATTCTGTGCTCAACCGTCAGGAGTTCTACCTCGACAAGGCACTCGTAAACAAGGGTAAGGGTCGCAACTACGGTGTTGATGTCACCCTTGAGCGTTATATGAAGAACGGCTGGTACGGAATGGCTAACGGCTCATTCTTCAGCAGTAAGTATAAGGGTGGCGATGGCAAATGGCGTCACACACTCTTCGACCGCAACTACATCATCAACGTACTTGGCGGTAAGGAATGGATGCTTGGACGTAACAACAACAACATGCTGAGTATCAACGTAAAGGCAACATTCCAGGGAGGCGACAGAGACACTCCACTTGATAAGGAAGGTACAAAAAAGCACCCTAATTTTGAAGTGCAATACTTTGAGGACGAGTGTTTCTCTAAGCAGTACGACCCAATGCTGATTATCCACTACACCATCAGCTATCGCATCAACAAGAAGAAGCTGTCACACGAGTTCAGCATCAAGCACATCAACTGCACAGGCACCAAGAGCCAGTATGGTTACACCTACGACTATCACAAGGACGAGTTCAAGGAGTCAACCTTCACTCTCTCCCTGCCTAACATCAGCTATAAGATTGAGTTCTAAACAGCAACCCGCAGTTTTAGATTACATGTATAATTATAGAATTCGCCGCTTAAGGATTATCCTTAAGCGGCTTTTTTCTTTTCACATTAAATGCAACTTCGTTGCTAGGCTTTACAGAAAATTTTTCACGATGACCCAAAAATTAAACCCAGAAAATTTAAATTTTCTGGGAACTTGCTTTAGCTTGATGAGCTTGCGAATAATTTTCTAATAATTTTTGTTCCGAAAACAGCAGCTTGCTGCTAAATATATTAGCGCCGAAGGTGCGACACTTAACAGGGCAGTCCGTAAGGGCTGTTACTATGATGATGTTTATTTAATGAGCGCCGTAGGTGCGGCACCTATTATAGGTATCGCACTTACAGCGCTCAAATTGGTATATCCCCTCCATATAACGGCTCTTACGAACCGCCCTTTTAGGTGTCGGGCTTTCAGCCCTCATTGATTGCACGGTTGCCTGTTATCTTGCTGCAATAGAATCAATCACGAAGGCAAATTCTTTGTTGCTATATTTGTTTTGCTTGGCATTCAGGGTGAATGTTTTGTGCAGGTCATCCCATAGGGCAAAGGTCACTACATTTTCATTATCACCATAGTGAATGCTATATGCGCTGACAGGTTTCCATATACCATCTTCGTGTACAAAAGTTATTATGTTTACCATATTGCCATCCTCGTCATATTTATAGGCCTCCTTATAAGTATGGTCGTTCTTTTTGAATACCTTTTTGAGGACAGCCACTTTCTTGGTCGTTACGGTCTCGGGTGACTTGTTATTCTTTGCATCAACGTTGCTTGCGATGAAGAGCATGCTCATCAGGGCAAAAAGAGAGATAATCTTTTTCATATTTTCTAATTTTTAAGTTATGTTTTTGCCCATTTGACGCATGCCCTTCCCGAATTATTACAAGAATTTCAAAAGTTTTTTATCAAGATATTGCAGATTTAACGTGGGTTGATGAGCTTTGCGCAAGTGTTTCGCTTGCGCTCGTGATTTACATCTGTGTTATCCCGAAAATCTGTGGTTTTATAAAAAGAAGCGGATGTATCTGATTTTTTGAATTTCATTATAGTTGATATTTTTATGTGTATTATATCTGTGTTATCCTGAATATCTGTGGTTTTATAAAAAGAAGCGGATGTATCTGATGTATCTGATTTTTTGATTTTCATTATATTGATATTTTTATGTGTATTATATCTGTGTTATCCCGAACATATGTGGTTAAATAAAAAGAAGCAGATGCCTGGAAGGCATTACTATGAGTAACCCCGTACATACGAGTGAAACGAGGATGTGCGGGGAATAAAGCCCATAATCCTCCTACTGCCTGGAGGGCAGTACATCGCGAAAGATCATGTATGAAAGCCAATCAGGTACAGCCTTCCAGGCTTGTGAGGATGGAGATAGTCTTCTATCCGAGGGCATTCTCTCCTTCGTCGAGTATGCACCTCGGTTACTCATAGTACTGCCTTCCAGGCAATTTAGGATATGAAGAACTTAATGTTCATCCGCTACCCTAGGCAGCCTGAACGTCGTAGAGGTCGGCGGGCAGAAGGCCCAATAACACATAGCCTAGGGCATCACCCTAGGTATATAGGAGTAGGTAATTTCGCCCTGTAAGGGCAAAAGAATTAATTCATGTTAGAGCTTTTGCCCTTATAGGGCATTAGTCCCCCTCCAAATTCTTTCCAGAAAATTATTCGCTAAGGCTCATCAAGCAAAAGCAAGTTCTTCACGATGACCAAAAAATTCAACCCAGAAAATTTTAATTTTCTGGCAATTTTCTAAAAATTTTTGTTCCGATAACAGCAGCTTGCTGAAAAAAAACAAAGTTGTAATTTACTGGTGAGAATTTTCTGCCAATTTACTTTCCATTCCTATCATAAACAATCACGCAATATTTATCACAAGCACTCACATAACAACTATCATTTACACTCTTTTCACTCCTTACATTTCCGTCCTCAGAACAAGAAAACAGCCTAGCCGCTTTTGATATTTCTATCCCAGATTTCTTCTCTTCAACAAGAGACACATGAGATTCCCCCACCCCTTCTTCATGGAAATCTGCATAACGAAAGAGATATGGAACCATGGAACCTTGAGATAATCTTCACACCATACACATAAAACAATTCACAATCAAACACTTACACAAGAAATTACCATTAACTTACGGTTCGATGGTTCGATAGTTCGATATTTCTATATAACACCCTATGATTCGGGCGTCCTTTGGTCAATAATAAATAATAAATAAATAAATATTTATTTATTATTTATTATTGAGGTTGAAATGTGAAAAACAGGGATAAACATAGGGTGTGTGTAAAAAATATCGAACTATCGCACTATCGAACCTTTAACACTTACCCCCAAAATCGGGCATAACTCACTGATATATCGAGAAATAACAAAATTTTAAGTACAATTAACACGCAAAAAAGCGAAAAAACTATTGCAGATACAAAAAAATCTCTATAACTTTGCACTTGAAAGATTAAAACGCGTACCGGCTTACAGCCGACAAACGCTATCTATCAAGTGCGAGGTGCTGCGCACGTTGTCACATGAAAGATCAAAAAGCGCACTCAGATAAGTGAGGGCGAAGAGTTAAGAGTTAAGAATACCATTCGGCGCATGGCCATCGCCAATGGTGCTACTCTAACCACTAACCTCTAAACTCTAAACTATGTTTAGTTCCGTTCCACCTCCGTTTCAGATCCGTTTCAAGTCCGTTCCCTACATTCGGAGATTCAAAGTCAAACATCATTATGAAAAAGAAAGATCTTATAATTACGGCAACTGTAATCTGTGGTTTGTCGCAAAATATGTTTGCTTGGAATAATCAGCAAACAAGAGAAGAATGTATAAATGATTCTTCAACCCACCAAACGGTTCCTGAATTAAAAGCTACTCACGTATATGATTTTGACTTCTCAGAAGAGGCTGTAAAGGCTTTTGAAGCAGATGTGGAAAGAACCCAAGAGAGTATTTACGATGCCTTAGGTGCAGAATGTAGTTTCTACTGCGGATGTAATATGGGTGAGCAAAAGGTCAGTTCCACGCTGAAGCAACAGGGCAAACAAGACTACAAGGCGAGTAATATTCACGACCTTGATTTCTCTACGACCTGGGTAGAAGGTGCAGAAGGCTATGGTATTGGCGAATGGGTGGAATATACTCTGCCTGCCAGAAATCCTCGCATTACAGAGCTACTAATAGCCAATGGCTATGTCCGCACGAAGAAGTTATGGGAGGAGAATTCTCGTGTAAAAGTCCTTGATGTAGAGGTTAATGGCAAGCCGTTTGCAAGGATTCATCTTGCTGATGTCTATGCCTTGCAAAGTGTGAAAGTACCACATATCGGCTATAGCGACAGGGAACATCTAGAGGGTAAGGCTCCCATCTGTATTCGCTTCATCATACGTGAGGTCTATCCTGGCACTAAGTACGAAGATACCGCAATCAGCGAAATATTCTTTGATGGTATTGATGTTCACTAACTCGCCCTACCCTTTCGAAAAGGTAAATGTAAAGTGTATGGAAATGGAAAAAACAAATATACGATGAATAAAAATCAATATATATTCACAACGCGATTCGTATTATATGATAATTCAGAGATAATCAGAATTATACACGAAGAAAATGGTGATTGGCAGTTTCTTGGATGCGAAGAGAACCTTAACGAATCAGACGCAGTAATCATATCATTAGGTGAGATGATGGATTTTTACGAATCTCTTTGCGTTGTGGAATCTTTGCCTGTGGGTAAACAGGCTATAAGGAAGGACAAACAGTCTCCATGGTATATTTATGACATCTAATCTCAGCAAGTTGTAGAACTCTCGTTACTGAATGTTTATGCGTTCTCTATCATCTCAACAAACGCCTTTGGCAAGATCACATTCTCCATGTCGATTGCATCGGCAAAGAGAGGGGCTATCTCCTCAATACGGAAGCCTGCTATGCCACAGGCAACCTTTGTAACAAGGAATTTCAGTTCTGGATGCTGCTTTGCACAGGCGATGAAAGCGTTCACCTTGCCGGCAATATAATCCACACCACCTTCCATGGTCGGCAGAGCATAGCATTGTCCGGTAATGCCCTCTCCTACTCCCCACTCTGCGCCAAATCTCTTGTGGGCAACACGAGCAGCACCTCCACCGTGGAATCCGCCGATATTACTGCCAAATACGAATATCTCGTTAGGCTTCAGTTCTGTTATAAAATCCGAAGTAAATTCTCTGTTGTAGGTCATAAGCTTTAGGTTTTCTATTATGAATATATAAGGTTGTTATTCAAGTTTTTTCGCTATGCTCATCAGCAAGACAGTCGTAAGTAACGTGAGTTCGACGAAAACAAACCGCTTGCTACAAGAAGAAATTAATGCGACATTAATGTGTCATTTGTGATAATTAATGTAGGTTCGCAGAGCGAAACATATAATTGCCCATTAATATCACATTAATTTCGCATTAATTTTCTGTAAAGTACAAGCATCGGAGATGCATACATGGAATTCGTCGAACTGACGTTAAGTACGAAACTGTCTGGAAGACAGTACAATTCGTAGCCCCGTACATACGAGTGAAACGAGGATGTGCGGGGATATAACGCTAATCCCTATTACTGCCTGGAGGGCACTGGAGGGCAGTACATCGCCAATCAGGTACAGCCTTCCAGGCTGATTTGTTGATGAATGCTCTATATCCGAGGGCATCCTCTCCTTCGTCGAATATGCACCTCGGTTACGCATAGTGTTGCCTTCCAGGCAATTCCTATCTTGCGAAACCTGATGTTGTTATAAATGTCAGCTTCCAAGACTCTCTTCTGAGAAAGCAAATGGCAAGAGGTCTCTGATACTGTTGAAGATGAAGACTCCATTCTGCCCTACGAGCAATATGCGGATAGGTTGGTTGAAACGCATCTCCTGCTCAAGGATGACCTGACGGCAAGAGCCGCATGGAGAGACTGGTACGGTGACAAACTCGCCCTCTGTGTTACGGGCAGAGATGGCAAGCGACAGGATTTTTGTGTTAGGATATTGCGCCTGTGACGAGAAGACAGCCACACGCTCGGCACACAGTCCTGCGGGATATACGGCATTCTCCTGATTGCATCCGCCTACGATAACGCCGCTTTCGAGTCTCACCGCTGCTCCTACATGGAAGTTACTGTATGGCGCATACGATGCCTCCGTCATCTTCATCGCCTTATCCACAAGCTCACGGTCATCAGGTGAGAGTGATGAATACTCGCACATCTGATAGTTTATAATCAACTTTTTTTCCTGCTGCATAATAGATATAAGTTTTAACGATTATATGTATTTACCCGAACAGCCTGAAGGGCTAACAAGCTAACAGCCTAGGGCATCGCCCTAGGTACATGATAGTTGGATTTTTCGCCCTGTAAGGGCAAAAGAATTAATTCATGTTAGGGCTTTTGCCCTTTCAGGGCGATAGATATCTTTCTTCTTGCCCCATGGCGATGCCATGGGCTAGTAGCTCATTGCCCCTTCGGGGCGCTATCGGACGATAACAATTATATTCATTTCAAACGCTAAGACACAGAGACGCAGAGTTTTTCTTTTTCCGAACACAGAATACACGAAAGAAACGAATGTTTCAAATATATCTTTGCGCCTTAGCGACTTTGCGTTTAATTTTCAATTATTAATTATCAATTTTCAATTGGCCGTAGGCCTAATAGCAACCCATATTCAGCTTCTTCTCATCTCTTGCTATGCCTTCCCTGTTGAGCGGAAGCATCCATCGGGCATCAGCTGCGCCGTTGGCTTTTGAGAGGGAATCGAGATGGAAATCAAACAGGTAATCTTCTGTATGAGGATTAACATTCTTGAAATTCTTATGACTATAGCAAAGGGTCGTATCTTTCTCATTATCCCTGATTACACCCTCGAAATACTTTGCAGAGGTAGAATCCTTAAGCTCCGACATACGGATAAGGGAATTGTAGAAGTGATAGTTGAACGCTACGGAATCGCTATTCTCCTTTAATAACGCATCTTCCGCCCAACCTGTTATGATGCAATTCTTCACCTCAAGATTCGTAAGCGGATAGAATTTGTCTTCATTTATGTTTGCATAGCGCAATGCGATAGTGTCCCCCTGTCTTGAAAATGGATAGAACTGGGCTATAGTATTATGTATCATGGTCAATTCGCCACCGCATACATATACACAATCGTTGTATGTATTGCTTATCTGCGTATTAGCCACATAGGCATTGGAATTGGTGAGAGCAAGTCCGTAGCCCCTGAAATTATGTATTGTGGATGAATTGACGGTGAGCTTCTTTCGGGTAACATCACTTGAATCGCATACGATGGCATCCTTTCCACCATGCATGTCAGTATATTCTATGATGTTATCGTAGGAACTCGTAGCAAAGTGTATTCCCTGCCATCTCCCGGAAAGGACATCGTATGGAATATCACCGAGGATGTTATCGAGTCTGTCGCCACGGAGCGTGACGTTCTTCTCCGCTGTTCCCTTACATATCAGCTTGCCCATGACGTCGATTCCGGCATCATCATGGAAATAGATTGTAGTGCCTGGGGCAAGTGTGAGGGTAGCTTCAGGATTAACCTTTATGCCGCCATAAACGACCAAAGCCCTGCCAGAAACCGTGGTATCGATTGTTGTGTCGTTCTTGATTTCAAGGTTACGCACCATATCCGCTTTCCATGCAAAGGCATTCAGGGTGATGACCTGCTCTACCCCACTTTCCAAACGGAAAATGAGTTTGTCGTCAATCTCCTTATATAATTCAGAGCCGTTGTCAGGCGATGTGAGTTCGACAAACACACGGATGCTGTCATTCTTACGCACCTCTACGTCCGACGTCTGATAGCCAGTCTTCTCACCAAGGTAAATGCCATCCACATTGACGCGGAATCCGGACTGATTGCCTTTCTGCAGCCTTACGCTTGCACATCGTATTCCATCCCCAGAATGGTTGTATATCCAGAAATCCTTCGATGCAGCCGGTATCTTTGCAAACACGGTATCCATCTTCAGCGTATCGAAGGGCATGGAAAGAACATTTGAGGGAGATGTGGTGAATGTATCGTCATCGTTGCACGATACACAGAAGAGGAGGAGGAAGAAAAGGAAGCCCCCCCAGCCAAGCCTAACCAAGCCTTCCCAAAGGGAAGGATGTGTTTTTGTATTGACGTTTGCTGATTTTTTCATTATTAAAATTCTACCCTGCCCCTCTATTTTAAGCGAAAAGATGTATATCGCATTCCTCCCCTTGGGAAGGACGGGTTAGGTCTTTCAATAATAACGCACAACCAGCGCTTTTATTGTATCTGACGTGATGCAGCAACGGGCATCTGGACGCTCTCCCACAAGCCATAGCACATGGTCATCGGCATCAAGCATAACAAGCTGGCTCTGCTTCTCAAAAGCGTTCTTCTTTCGGTCTGTGAGATAGTCGCTTACGAGTTTTGAACCTTTCATGCCAAATGGAATGAAACGGTCGCCTGTCTCCACACGACGTACTGTCAAAGGAAAACGCACCTTATCCGCATCAAGTGTGACGGTGTCACGCTCCCTGCTAATCTTGAAGACATCATCAACAACAACGCTCTTTATGGATATACGCTCTGTCCTATCTTTCGTCTCAGAAATAACGTATGTGCCAGTCTCGGGAATACGGAATGGACGTGGGTCGTTTTCGTCCTTCTTGCGAAGGAGAAGCGCATTCCTATCAACAACTAATTGATGCGTGGAACTCTCCCATGACTTCCCTGATTGACTATAGTCGGAAAGGGCGATTTCCTCTATCTGCGCAGGAGAGAAATGATATGGAGAGAGAATGGCATGAAGGGCATATTCCTTGGAAGGAGCAGACTGAAGTTTTTCTTTATCAATACTTATCCAATCATCTGTACTTCCATGAGTTATCTCTTCTATTAAACTATTCATAGAAGCATCAAACACCTTTCCAGCTTCAACCATTCGGAGAGCAGTCTTTGCAATGTTTTCAGATGCCGCAGGATTGATTTCCTCAAGAAGAGGAATGATATTCAGGCGCAGTTTGTTACGTGTTACATCGTCCTCAAGATTCGTGCTGTCTGTTACATAGTCCTGCCCTATCTCCTGAAGCCATTCCACTATCTCCTTACGGCTAACGCAAAGGAGCGGACGGATGATGTTTCCGTTACGAGGCTTGATGCCTTGAAGTCCGTGAATACCAGTTCCACGGATAAGGTTCATAAGCAATGTCTCCACGGCATCATTCCTATGATGTGCCACGAGTACGGCCTCGGCATCAATAGACTGTCTCAGCTGCTCGAAATAGTTGTATCTCAGTTCCCGAGCAGCCATCTCTATACTCACCTTATGAAGCTCCGCATAGGTCTTGGTGTCGAAATGTACGGTATGGAAAGGTATCTGCTCACGCTCACACAATTGCTTGCAGAACTCCTCATCCCTATCCGACTCTGCCCCACGCAGATGGAAATTACAATGTATAGCCTCGATAGTATATCCAAGACGTTTCATCGCCATAAGAAGGCATACGGAATCTGCTCCGCCGGAGAGGGCGACTAAAAACAGGCGGCCTCTCCCCCCGCCCTCCCCCGTAGGGAGGGAGCCGGAAGAACAAAGATTCCCTAATGAAACCTCTACGGGACTCATTAGGGAATTATCCTTTATAAATTTCCTTATTTTATCTAAGAATTGCATATGCCCATATTTCTTAATTGGAAATACTATCTACTCCCCTCCCTTTACGGGAGGGGTAAGGGGGTGGGTCGTTACTCCACATACAGCACCAATCCTTTCAGATACTCTCCTTCTGGATGGTAGATGTTGATAGGATGGTCTGCAGGCTGATGAAGCTGATGCAGGATGCGAACCTTACGGCCTGACTGTGCTGCTGCGGTAAAGACTGCGTTACGGAAATTATCCTTTGTAACGACCTGAGAGCAACTGAAGGTGAACAGTATGCCACCCGGTTTGATGTGCTCGAATGCCTTCACGTTCAGTCTTGTATATCCCTTCAGGGCATTATGAAGAGCACCACGATGCTTTGCAAATGCAGGAGGGTCAAGGATTATGAGGTCGTACTTATCTCCCTCTGCATCAAGGTATTTGAAAGCATCTTCGCAGAAAGCCTTATGACGGGGGTCGTTAGGGAAGTTAAGCTCCACATTAGCATTCGTGAGTTCTATTGCCTTTGCAGAAGAATCTACAGAGTGCACAAGCTTTGCATCACCTCTCATAGCATAGAAAGAGAAACCGCCTGTGTAGCAGAACATATTCAGAACGCTCTTGCCCTTTGAGTAATGCTCAAGAAGAGAGCGGTTCTCACGCTGATCTACGAAGAAGCCCGTCTTCTGACCGCGAAGCCAATCCACATGGAACTTCAGACCGTTCTCAAGTGCCACATTCTCGTCGGTGCCACCAAACAGGAATCCGTTCTCCTGTCCGAGGTCTGCCTTATATGGAAGGGTTGTCTCGCTCTTGTAATACACATTCTCGATACGGTCGCCCATTACCTCCATGAGCTGCTTTGCAACAGCCATACGGCATTCATGCATTCCAACGCTATGAGCCTGAACAACAGCGGTCTTGCCATAACAGTCGATAACGAGTCCTGGGAGGTTGTCGCCCTCTCCATGCACAAGGCGGTAGGTATTGTTCTGAGGATTGTCGGCTATACCGATGCTGATACGCATCTGTAGAGCGATGGCAAGTCTCTTGTTCCAAAAAGCATCATCGATGAGCTCGTCTTCGAAGGTGAGGATTCTGACAGCTATACTGCCAATCTGGAAGTGTCCGCGACCTATGAACTCACCATAAGACGCTATCACATTAACCACCTCGCCTTCTTCTATGCCATCATCCATGTGATGAACAGCACCAGAGAAAACCCATGGATGGAAGCGCTTCATGCTCTCTTCCTTGCCTTTTTTCAGATATATGTTCTTATACATATTTACTCTTCACTTTTCACTTCCCCTTTTGGGGCTTCTTCTTTTTCCTTCTTCACCTTCGGCTTACGCTTGGTGAATGTCTTTCTGCGCTTGGTCTGCTTCTTCTTAGGTTTTTCTTCTGTCTCCTTCTTCTCTTCACTAGAAGCAGGATTTGCGGCAGGTTCCGGTTCTGGAACATACTCAAGGAAATAGTCGTTTGACTCTTTCAAACGTACATACTCTTCATAAAGCTGGATACATGCCCATGCATCTGTTGCACCATATACCTTCTGCTTTTCGGTGAGTACATCGGCTTCCCAGTTGCTCAACTGCTCCCGCTTGCTTATACGCTGATGGAACAGGTTGGCATAGAGCTTCGCCAAACTCATATCCTTGATGCCAAGTTCAATCATGTGATCCTGAAGGTCGATGAATCCGCGAGGCTCGAATTCCCCTCTCTCATGTAGGCTACGGATATCATCATGCCATGAGAGACCAACTTTCAGAGGTCCCTCAGTCTCAAGGAGTCGCACTATGGCAGGTGCAAGTCCTATGCTGTTTAGTCGGAAGAGAAAACATATTTCCCTGTTGCTTACCTGCAATAGCGCCACCTTATTGCGCTTGCCCTTGGTGAAGCATGGTCGTGTTTCGGTATCGAATCCGAGGATATCGCTCTTCAAGAGGAAATCAACAGCCTTCTCCGCCTCGCCCGCTGAAAGGATTGTCACAATCCGTCCCGGGAAGGTTACTCGTGGGAGCTCTGCAATTTTTGCCTTGTCGAACCTACTGTAAATAATTTTGTTCATAAAACCATGTACTATGTACCATTGACCATGTACAATCTTCCCATGAAATACAGAAGCCATCCCTTTTACCCAAAACAAAACCGTACATTTCCTCTAAATAACAGGCATCTCTGCGAGTTGAGCGGTAAATTGTACATGGTACATGGTAAAATTGTACATGGATTTTGGTTCCTTTTTATAAAATCACGTGCAAAATTAGCAAAAAAAATGGAAAACAAATAAGGGATGCATAAAAAAAAGAGAAAAAAAATGGAAAAGTATTGTTTTCGCATAAAAAAAGTGTAGTTTTTAACAAGAAATGGTTGTTATGTAAACATAAATAACGAAAAGACACATTTGTTGTCTGTTTATAATTCTTCTTTTTCGTACATGTGTTTTTCTACAATTTTGATATAGAAATCTTATCAGAATAATCTATCATAACTATTCTTTATTTTCGAGTATTTTTGCATGAAACAAACATGCTTTTTTGAGCAAAGTATACAAAGTATAAAGATTCACTTGCAAATCACTTTTGAGTGGCCGATAACAGTTGCTTTCTCTTCCATTTTTCTGTTTTTTATTAAAAATGATGAAAAAAGCACAACTTTTCTAATAATATTATGTATTTTCGGCAAATATTTAAGATTTTTCTATTAAATTTGCACGTGAATATAAAATTCACATCAAAATAACATAGATTTAACACGGAGTTTCCACTCCCACAACATATATGGCAAAAAAGAAAGAAACTGCAAAAAAGAAGACTTCATTCCGCGAAGCTATCGGTATTCCATCGTTCGTAAACAGCGAGAAGACGAATTTCACCGTCGGCATTCTGCTTCTATTCATATCAGTCATAATGGTCATCTCATTCATCTCGTTCTTCTCCACAGGACAGAATGACCAGAGTATCATACAGCATCCTGTTGCTGGTGACCTCAGAAATGAGAATATGGCATTTTCAAACACATGTGGTTCCATAGGTGCATATATTGCATATTTCTTCATCACATGCTGTTTCGGATTCCCGGCATTCCTGATTCCGCTGTTCCTCATTTTCACCTCTCTCCGACTTATGGGAGCATACAAGGTGAGTCTGGTGAAATGGTTCTTCGGCAGTATGCTTGCCATGATTTGGAGTAGCGTTGCCTGTGCGAAGTTCATCAATCCCCTACTCTCCGGACAGGTGTTCAATGCCGGAGGTGGACACGGAGACTATGTAAGCCGCTATCTGGAGTCTATTGCAGGTACACCGGGACTTACCGGCATCCTCATCGTGACTGCCATAATATTCTTCACCTTCGTTTCTTCCGAGACAATCACGTTCGTAAGAAAGGCGATGAATCCTATTGGCTATATCTCAAGGAAGGTAAAGTTCAAGGTAAAGGACAGTACTACTGTGGAGCAGGCAACAGGCAATATCGTTGCACCTGAAACGCCAATTATTGCAACACAGGCTCCTACGGAAGAGTTGCTTAGCACTCCTAGAACGGAGACTGCTCAAGAGAATGAGGATTTTGAGGATGAGGAAAAGGCAAACACCATTGACCTCACAGACGATAATGATGTAAGTGTAAACGTTAAGGCTCCAAAGGTTGGTGACGACCCAGGGTTTACTGTTGTGAGAGGTGTGGAAGAGGAACCAGCTACTGGCAACGACCTCTCAGCAGAAGATATTCTGTCAACTCCTATCAATCCTCGTGAGCCATACACGAAATACACATTCCCTGGCCTTGATTTGTTGAAGAAATACGACGACAATCAGGACTATACCACAAAGGAGGAACTTCTTGCAAACAAGAAGCGCATCATTGAAGTGCTGAACTCTTTCGGTGTTCAGATTCGTGAGATTACGGCAACTGTAGGTCCTACAATCACCCTTTACGAGATAACTCCTGCGGAGGGTGTGCGTATTTCAAAGATACGTAACCTTGAGGATGACATCGCGCTCTCACTCTCTGCTCTCGGCATCCGTATCATCGCTCCTATTCCAGGTAAGGGTACTATCGGTATCGAGGTTCCAAATGCTCATGCCTCTATCGTGAGCATGGAGTCTATACTTAACTCTCGCAAGTTCCAAGAGACGAAGATGGATCTTCCACTTGCATTGGGTAAGACGATTACAAACGAGGTGTTCATGGTTGACCTTGCAAAGATTCCACACCTCCTTGTAGCCGGTGCTACAGGTCAGGGTAAGTCTGTTGGTCTGAATGCGATGATTGGTTCTCTGCTTTTCAAGAAGCATCCTAACGAACTGAAAATCGTGCTTGTTGACCCTAAGAAGGTTGAGTTCTCAATCTACAACCCTATCGCAAATGCCTTCATGGCTCAGATTCCAGATACAGATGAGGAGCCAATCATTACCGATGTCACAAAGGTTGTACGCACATTGAAGGGACTCTGCACACTCATGGATCACCGTTATGACCTTCTGAAGATTGCAGGTGTTCGTAACATCAAGGAATACAACGAGAAGTTTGTAAACCATCGTCTGCGTAGTGTGGATAGCAATGGCAATCCTCTGCATGAGTACATGCCATACATCGTGGTTATCATCGATGAGTTTGGTGACCTGATTATGACGGCAGGTAAGGAAGTAGAGCTTCCTATCGCACGTATAGCACAGCTTGCACGTGCTGTGGGTATTCACATGATTATCGCTACCCAGCGTCCTACAACGAATATCATCACAGGTACCATCAAGGCAAACTTCCCAGGTCGTGTGGCATTCCGTGTAGGTTCTATGATAGACTCACGTACCATCCTTGACCGTCCTGGAGCAAATCAGCTCATAGGTAAGGGTGATATGCTGTATCTCAATGGCAATGAGCCAGTACGTGTTCAGTGTGCATTCCTCGACACCCCAGAGGTAGAGGCTATTGCACAGCACATCCATGATCAGGAAAAGGCAGGTCTCACACCTCAATGTCCTATGGACTTGCCAGAACCAATGGAAGATGGTGGCGAAGGCGGAGAAGGTGGAGCTGTCGATACAGGTACTTGGGATCCACTCTTCGAACAGGCTGCCCGTGCTATTGTTTCTTCCCAGAATGGATCAACATCTATGATTCAGCGTCAGTTCTCTATTGGCTACAATCGTGCCGGACGCCTTATGGACCAGTTGGAGAAGGCCTGCATCGTTGGTCCTGCCCATGGTTCAAAGCCTCGTGAAGTGCTCTTCACTGACGAGCAGACTCTCAGCAATCATATTGCAACATTGAGAGCAAGATGATAATATTGAAAAAATATTAAACTGCCACCAAGGAATTAAACTCTCCTAAAAAAGGTGCGTTAAAAATATATAAACACAAAAACAATGAAAAAGATTCTTACAATCATTGTTCTGATGGCTGTAGCAGTCATCACCTCAACAGCAGCTAACGATTCGTCTTCTGCAGCCAAGAAAACACTTGACAAGGCAGCAGCGAAATTCAACATTAAAAGCGGAACAACCGCAAACTTTACAATTACAGGTGACAAGATCAAGCAGAGCGGAACTATCTCTATAAAGAAGAATATGTTCCAGGCATCTACTCCAAGCACCATTGTATGGTACAACGGTAAGACGCAATGGACATACGTCAAGAAGAATGACGAGGTAAACGTATCTACCCCAAATGCCGCAAAACAGGCAAGCATGAACCCATATACCTTTCTCACATTATACAAGAAGGGTTATGATATGGAACTTCAGCAGACTGCAAGTGGCAAACAGGTACACTTAAAGGCTCAGAATCAGAAGTCAAGCATCAAGGAGGCATATATCCTTGTTGATGCAAATTCTGACATTAAGGAAGTGAAGATGCGTCAGGCATCTGGTTGGATTACAATAACAATTTCAAATGTAAAGTCTTCTAACCTTTCCGATGCCTTGTTTACATTCAATGCCAAGGACTATCCAAAGGCAGAAGTCATTGATCTTAGATAATTAGATAAGTAGTGTAAGAGAGTAAAAGATAAAAGTCAAAAGAGTATGATAAGGTATTTTCTTTCAACCATATTTGCATCAGCACTTGCCCTTCAGGTCTCTGCTCAGGCATCCAGCATCAGCATAGACACAAAAGGACATATATGTGCAACGGATGGAAACAACATCCTGTATGCAAATGATCCGGCTTCACTATGGGTATCTGCTGCACCACCAATGGGCAACAAATGCACATGGATTAACTATATCGCTCCTAAAACTCTTGCTATGTGCACAGAGAAGGACGGGGAAGGTCGTGTCTATATCTCATCAAACAACGGTAAGACATGGAAAGTAAAGAAATTGGCTTCACAACCATGCTCTGCGGCATTCCATTCTGACGAGTGCGGTTTGTGGGTTTCTTTCTCGGATATGGACATTCTTCACTCCATGGATGAAGGAAGGACATGGAAGACAATACATGCACCAAACACGCCTTCTGCCCATATTACAGACATCTGTATGCTGAGTCCGAAGGAAGGTCTGTTCGGTGTGTCAGGAAACAAGATTCTGCATACTACTGATGGTGGCAAGACATTCGAAAGCATCCCTACCCCATTAGATCAGGCACTGCAAGGTGGAGCTAGAATTTCGGATAACAATACACCTGTAACTCAGGTAATGCGTATAGGCCGTTTCTATATAGTTAAACAGGAAAGTTATTTCGTAACAAGCTACGACTACATAAACTGGCAACGCATACCAGATGTTACATATGCAGCAATTACAGATGCAGGTACTCTTATGACCGTTTCTTCAGATAACTCCATACAGGAGTATGATGACAAGCTTAGCAGGTCTTGGAAGAAGAAACTGACTGATGACACCAAGCCTCACTCTATACATTCCATCTGCGTGGATATGAATTATGCCTATGTAGGCTTTGACGATAAGGTTTGGCGCTCTGACGGAGATACAGTAAATGTATTTACTCCTTCTGATATTGACGGTTATCATCTTTCCTATACAATTCCTACAAAAAATGAAGTTGTAACAACAACTGACACGAAGCCTGTTGTTAAGCGTAGTGAGGAATGTGAGAAAGCCGTAAACCTGTTCCTTGCGGGAAACTATACAGAAGCCTTCCCTTTGCTTGAGGCATTGTCAGAGAAAGACGACAATGAGATACTGGAGAATCTCGCATATTGCTATGAGGAAGGAAAAGGCACACAGCAGGACTATGCCAAGGCTGCACAACTTCTTGCCCGTGCAGCGAACAACGGTTCTGACTATGCACTTCTCAATCTGGGTTACTATTATTTGAATGGCTGGGCTGTAAAGAAGGATACCGTACGTGCACTTGCACTATGGGAGCGTGCTGCAGACCACGGATATGATTTTGCAAATCAGAATCTTGCCAACCACTATGCCTATGAAGGTGACGTTGAGAAGACTGCAAAATATATAGGAAAATCTGTTGCCCTCGGTAATAAGGAGGCAATGTATAAGTATGCCATGCTATATATGGATGGTATGGGCTTGAAAAGAGACTCCATACAAGGCATAACATATTTGAAGAAGGCAGCAGACCTTGGTGTTGCAGAAGCAATGACATACATCGGAGATGCATATCTTACAGGACGAATACTCCCGAAGAATAGCCTTCTTGGCGTTGCATATATAGAAAAGGCTATAGAAAGCGGTGATATATATGCAAAGAAATTCCTTGCCCGTTGCTATATCAAGGGCGAAGGTACAGATAGAGATAACAAGACTGGGTTCATACTTCTCAAGGAAGCTGCAGATGCTGGTGATGCGGAAGCATATAATGGTGTGGCATCATGCTTTATAGAAGGTGTTGGCACACTTCCTGATCCAGAAATGGCCATTCATTACCTGAAACTCGCAGAACTTTCCGGTGATACCTCTGCCTCCCTTAAGATAAAGGAAGTACAGAACATAATGGCAAGAACACAGTCACAACAAAAATAAACAGACAGGCTTCTCCCCCGCCCTCTTACATGGAGGGAATTGGAAAGCCTCCAAATAAATAGATGAAGATGATAAGAATGAAAATAACTAACCCTAAACACACTTAAGTAGATGTTAAAGCAAACTATCCTAACTACGTCATTCCTGGCATTGTCGCTTTGCGCCAATGCTCAGTTTAATATGCTATTCACTTCCGATTCCGATTTGCCAAACAGTTTGGTGAATAAGGTTGAAGAAGACAAGAATGGTATGATATGGGTTGCTACGGAAGATGGTCTGTGCAAATACAACGGCTCAAGATTTATCACCTACCGTCACAATCCCACTAATCCACATTCTCTCAGTCATAATTTCATACGTACAGTATGTGCCGACTCCATAGGAAATGTCATCGTTGGAACTATCAATGGTGTACAGGTATATAACATCCAGACGGATGACTTCACACCACGCATTTCCGCTAAGGAAATAGGTGCAAAAATGGGTAATGTGAACTCTATCCTACGACTTGCAGACGGTGAGTTCTTCATCGGTGGTACTGATGCTTTCACACTTCAGATTGACAAGAATGGTGAAATAAAAACAAAAAAGAACGCATTCACAGGCAAGACTCACGAAATACATCGCGTAGCCCGTACTAATGACGGCTTTATATGGGTATCAAGACAGTCTGATGGCGTAATGTACGCCGACAAGAACGGAAAACTTCACCATGTGAGGAACTACGATGGCAGCGAGTATAATTTCTCAAGTCTATGTGTAGGCCGTGACGGTATCCTATATGCCGGAGATGTTGAATCCGGACTATACTACTATAATGTCAACACCCGACATTTTGACATTGTGAAAGGTACAGAGGGCATCATGAAGGTGCGCGATATAAAGACGATGCCTAATTCCGACAATGTCTGTATTGCAACAGACGGTAACGGTGTGATGTTCTTCAACATGCGTACCCACCAGTTTGTTCCTTCCCATCAGTTTGACGATCCATTTGTTGACATATCTTCACAGAAGGCACATTCTCTCTATATCAACAATCATGGAGATATTTGGATGGCATTATATCAGAAAGGCGTGTTCATGGCATCACACAGCTCTGCTCCCTTCGGATACATTGGCCGTCGCTCACAGAAATTTGACCTGATAGGCGACCGTTGTGTAACCTCAATAATAGAGACAAAGGATAAAAAAATATGGATCAGTACAGATAATGGCGGTCTGTATGGCCTCACACCTGATTTCCAGACTTTTGCAAAATTCCGTGTAGGAACAGGCGCCAATGATCTGCCACCAACGATTCAGGGACTCTTCTGTGATTCACAAGGCAGACTCTGGTTTGGATCATATAATAGAGGTTGTGGTATCGTGAACACTACAACAGGAAAAGCGATGTATGTTCCTATTGAAGGACAGCCAGGCAGGAAGACAAGCGTATATGGATATGCAGAAGATAATCACGGAACCATCTGGGTAGCCACAATGGGACAAGGCATATTCCGCTATGATGCCTCACGCAATATAATGACGTTCTACACGTATAGCGATGGTACACGATGGACAAACTCCATATTCTACGATTCTAATACCGACAGAATATATACTGGTACATACGATGGTATAGTATGGTTCAAGCCAAACGATCCAAAGAAAATCATGCATCGTATGGGTGAATCGGAGATTATCTATAGTATAACACGTCTTAACAACAACACTCTTGGCTTTGCCACTTCAAAAGGTGTGACGCTGCTTGACACCAGCAACGACAAGCTCCGAAGCATTACAAAAGAAAATGGTCTTATATATGCCGTACAGATGGGAAATGATGGACATCTGTGGCTCAGCACGAGCATGGGACTCATCAGATTCAATCTGAAGGATAACACAAGTGAAACCTTTACCTCACGTGATGGCCTTCAGGGAAATGAGTTCTATAAGAATGCATGCCTACGTTCTGATGACGGACGTCTCTGGTTCGGCGGTATCAACGGCATTACCTACTTCTATCCTAACCGTATTGGTGAAAGAAGTACGAAATGCACTACGCGCGTAGTTACAATTCGCGCAAATGAACGTTTCCTCGGCCTTAACCAGTCTATGGAATATGAACTTGAGTCTGAAGACAATACATTTACTGCAGAATTCGCAGCATTACCTCTTTACATGACTCATCGTATTGCCTATAGCTATAAACTTGACGATGGGAATTGGGAAACACTTCCTATACCACAGAATCGTGTTGTATTCAATGGCCTTTCAAGCGGAAGTCATGTTCTATACACCAAAACAATAATTGACGGTCGTGATTCTGAGGTAACAGAAACATACATTCACATCGCATACCCTTGGTATCTCAGATGGTGGGCTTTGTTAATCTGGCTGGCAATATTTGCTTGTGTTGTATATATGACTCTTATAGAGGTGCGTCGCCGTCGCAATCTGCATCGTAGCATACGTGAACATCGTCGTGAAGAGCAGGCAAAGGAACAGAAACTGCAGTTCTTCATGAACATCGTCCATGATCTGCGAACTCCTATCACTCTGATTTCTACTCCGTTGCAGAAACTTCTATCAACAGACCATGAGCCTGAGCGTCAGCGTCTATACAGCACAATGAACCGTAATGCAGACCGCCTGCTCCGCCTTACAGATCAAATCATGGATCTCCGTAAGATTGACCTTGGCAAGATGGAGCTCCATTGTACTGATGTCGCTCTAAGTCCATTTGTAAGGGGTGTGGTTGCATATACAGAGGATATAGCTCAAAGCCGTCGCCAGACTCTCACATTGAAAGACTACACCAATGGTCATGTCAACGTAATGATTGATACAGACTGCTTTGAAAAGATTCTGCTCAACCTTTTGAGCAATGCATTAAAATATACTCCAGAAAACGGTAGTGTAACCGTCAGCATTGACCTTGAGCCAAAGACAGACCTCAAGGCAGACAGCAACGTCACACTCCTTCTCAAGGTTGTTGATACAGGTATCGGTATTCCTGACGATGAGAAACGAAATATCTTCACACGTTTCTATCAGGTTCGCACAAACGGACAATACGTCAAGGGTACAGGCATAGGTCTTAACCTTGTAAAGTCTCTCGTTGAACTCCATAAGGGAAGCATCGACGTAAGCGATAACCCTCAAGGACGAGGTGCATGTTTCTCTGTTGAATTGCCTCTCAAGACCAGTTCTGCAGAAATCATTAAAGGCGAAGCATTACCAGTACAGGAAGTGCAGGAAGATGTTATTGTATCACCAGATGCAAACGGTGGACACACAAAGCTCAAGTCTCGTAAGACTATCCTCGTTGTTGATGACGATGATGAGATACGTTCATTCCTATGCGAGGAAATGGCATCACTATACAATGTCATCGACTGCGCAGACGGAAAGACCGCATACCAGACCCTTAACAAGGAACAAATTGATATTGTCATCAGCGATATCATGATGCCTGAGATTGACGGTATTGAGCTATGCCGACTTATACGTCAGAATGTTCGTATCAGTCACCTGCCTATCATTCTGCTTACAGCAAAGGGTACCGATCGTGACAGAATTGAGGGACTTCAGGCTACTGCAGATGCATACATCACAAAGCCATTCAACCTTGCCCTTCTCCAAACAATCGTAAGCAACCTCCTGTTGCGTCAGGAAAAGCTACGTAACACATTCAAAGGTAATGAGCTTCCTACAGACCAGATTACGACTCCAGAAATCCAGTCTGCTGATGAGAAACTGCTTGAACGTCTTGTGAAGTGTATTAACGATAATCTGGACAACCCAGACCTCACATCAGAATATCTTGCATCTGAGGTCGGACTGAGCCGAGTACACCTTTATAGAAAGCTCAAGGAGCTCACAAATCAGTCTGCTACGAACTATATCCGTAACATCAGACTCACAAAGGCGGCAGAACTCCTGCGCCAGAAGAAATGCTCTATCTCTGAGGTTGCATATCTCGTAGGATATCGCACACCAAACCATTTCTCTACAGCATTCAAGGAGTTGTACGGAGTATCCCCTTCTGAATACGTAAAGGAGCAATAAGAAAGATAACAGATATTAAATGGTTGGTGCTGCTACTATTCTATTTGGATATGTGGCAGCACCAATGCTTTTACTGCAAATGATACTCTCATGAATGCTAAGGGATTTTTCCCCGATAACAATAGGGAAAACTCCACGCCCGATTATAGTTTTTCCCTTTGGTTCATGAGAAAAAACATGTACCTTTGCCTTCGAAATAATAAATGTCTAACGAGTCGCAAGACTCATTAACACAGAATAGAATATGAAGGCAACATTCAAAAGCATGATGGTAATCGGAATGATGATCCTCGGCACAGCAACAGCATTCGGAAAGTCAAACTTTAATGTTGACAAGTATAATGCAACCAAAGCTCCTTACACGATGACTGTTCATAAAGACTGCAAGATCCGTCACAAGCATGACAAGTATTGCGGTAATTCATTCACCGTAAGGATGGACAAGAAGATGGAGAAACACTTCATCGACCGTAAACATAAGTTCGACAAGCATGGAGTGTGCAAGAAATGCAGTCTCACGATATACGAGATTCGTTCTGTTGAGCGCGAGATGAACAACAGTCGGCCTACCCCTCCTCCACCTCCAGCAAATCGCCCACATCACCCTTATCGATAATTACAAATATTTCTGTTCTATTGGAATTTAACAACAAATTATTACAAGATCATGAATACAAGTGAAAAGATTGTCCCTGCTGCAATCATTGCAATAAGTGTAGTAATAGCAGGACTCTCACTCCGTAGTGGTATCGTCACCTTCAAGGAAATGGACAGGAAGGTGTCAGTCAAGGGACTTGCCGAGCGCGAGGTCAAAGCCGACAAGGTTACATGGCCACTCGTCTATAAAGAGATAGGCAACGACCCATCAGAGATGTATGACCGTCTGAGTTCAAAGAACAAGCGCGTCATTGCATTCCTAAAGTCTGCAGGTATCAAGGATTCCGACATAAGCGTCAATCCCCCTGTTATCTCCGACCGACAGGCAGACAACTACGGCAATGAGATTATGAACTATCGTTACAAGGCGACAAGCGTCATCACCGTCACCTCTTCTGAAGTTGACAAGGTTCGACAGCTCATGCGCCGACAATCAGAACTCATGAAACAGGGTATTGCCATAGTAAGCGAGGAATACGGCAACAACTCTATTACCTATGAGTTCACAGGCCTTAACAAAATCAAGCCAGAGATGGTGGAAGAGGCAACCAAGAATGCACGTACAACCGCACAGAAATTTGCAGAAGACTCTGACAGCAAGCTTGGTGGCATACGTAATGCACAGCAAGGACAGTTCTCAATTGACGACCGCGATGCCAATACTCCATATATAAAGAAAGTCAGAGTTGTAAACACAGTTGAATATTCATTAGAGTAACATTAACCTTAATTCCATATATAAAAAGAGCGGATATTTCTATCCGCTCTTCCCTTTTTTATACTGCCAGCTGCATAAGATGATTGACTACCGATGACCAGTCACGGAAATCACCATTTTTCTTATTAAGATAGATAACCTTACCATCTGTCTTGTGTGAATCTTTGGGATATGGCTCACCTTCTACAAGATAAGAGTCTGTCATAGCCGTCACATCCCTGTCCTGTACAAGAATCAGGCGTTTGTAGAAAGTCCCATTCACATTGTCGGAATCAAAGTATTTCTTTACCCACTCCAACTTATTGCTCCATGACAAAGGATTTGCCCATGAAGCATGTGAAACTATAAACACCTCAAATTTCTGGGATAACGTCTTCAGAGCCTCTACTGCTCCCTTTACGGGTTTGGAATAACTGAAGATATCCGGAATGTCATCGTAATTCGTTTTTTTCACGCCATTCACGACACTCTCATACTTGGGTGCCTGTTCCTTTATTTTCTCTGCATTCAATGCAGACTCATAATCAACAAGGACATTGTCCATGTCGAAGAATAATATTTTCTTTTTCATACTATTAGCGGTTAGATTGTTTAAATTAGTGAATAAAGGCTTCATTAAGCCAGACAGATATTTTAGATATAAAAGGAAATAAATGCAATTTTTATGAAAGAGACAGAGGTCTTCGTTCCAAAGAGGAATTATTCATTTCTCATGTTGCAAAGATACAAAAAAAGCTTGATTTCTCCAAATTTTTTCAAGGAAAAATCAAGCTTTTTCGCAAATTAAATTAGTGTATTTTCTACGTTTTCAGCATAGTTTTATTTTAGCGAAAATACAAAAAACTCTGTATTTCAAATACTTTTCTCAAAAGTCACCTATTTAAGTGTATTTCAAACAATTAAGTGCATTCTTGCCTTCAACTTTACACTTTTCTCTCTTTACTCTTTACACTATATACTTTACACTTTTCTTTACTCCACCTCAAAAATCACCCTCGCATACGAGGTTAATGGAATCATTCCGTTATCTGTCACCTCACAAATAACGTGGATTGTCTTGCCCTTCGCTTTTTCTGGAATATTGATAGTTGCCTTAGAACCATTGCCACCATTAATATCAACATTCCCTTCATATCCCGATGACTCTGGCTGTACCCACCAAATGAAAGACAACTTATCGCCTTCAGCATCCACAGATTTAGAGGCATCAAGAGTTACCACTTCACCAGCCTTTGCCTTAATATTAAAAGGAGAAAGCGGTTTCTTGCCATTGATAATCACGATAGGATTAGTATTCCCCATACCTTCCTTAGCCCATTGCATACGCGCACAGAAGTCATTCAGTTCGGCAGGATAGAAACGGCGCTTGTAACCTTCCGTTATGCTTTTCTGAGGCTCTTGCCAAGAAGTCCAGGCATATGTAAGGGAGTCGGCACACATACCATACTTATGACATCCTGCCCATCCAGCCTGTGTCGGGTCTTCTGGGTCGTTAAGTCCATTTGGCATAATATATAGGAATGAAGGAGTATCGCCCTCCACGCCCCATTTATAGTTAGGATAAATAGCACCTAATGCTCCATGCCCTTGAATAAGTTCCTGATGCTTCTTCCATTCCTGCTTTCCAAGCTCACATTGGAGTTGCCATGTTCCTTCGTCCCAGATAAACTTCAGGTCATCCTTAAATTCTCGGCGCATCCACATGTGTGAGCTATATGCACGATTCATTCGCATGGCATACACCATATCCTGATCTGTAATGGTATAGACACGAAATTTATGCAGGAAAGCCTCCAACTGCTCAGGTGTACGAGTCTGCTGGACCTTCCAGATAGCCTGTGCGAGTGTATTGCCACTTCCCCATGTCGCTACCCATATAGGACGCTCATCATCCTCGTCGGCAAGTTTTATAAGGAACTCACTCCCCTCTGTATCATTATCTTTGCCAATAATACCAATACCAGCTCTATGACTACCAGCCATACATCGTGACTTTATATACTCCATGCTTGGCCAATAGCCTATGGTCTGCTTGCCGTTCTCCTTGTCAAGAAAAAGGAAATCCTTCTGCTTTGAACGCAGCATCAGCTTATGCACATCCTTGCCGTAAGCCTCCACAACCTTGTCAAGATATTGCGCCCACTCCTCAGGATATGGATCACAGTTCCATCCCACAGTAGTCATAATCGCCTCTATCTCGAACATATCCGCATACGCCATAAGTCGAATGGCAGACTCCATATCATCAGGCTCAACATCACAGTCTCCGATATCCGTCATTACCACAAGGCGAGGTTTGAAAACATCAGAAGCCATACACGACATGCCAAAAGTAGAAAAGAGAAAAAGAGCCCCTATCCCCAACCCTTTCCCCGCTCGGGGCAAGGGAGTGGTTACATTTTCTCGCTGTAAGGGTGTAGAATTTGCGGTTTCTCTACTATCTACTCCCTTCCCCCGAGCGGGGGAAGGGCTGGGGGTAGGGGCTGCTATCCACGTCAACTTTCTCCACAAAGTCTCCATAGGCCCACGCTGATGATTCTTGTCCCATTGTTTTAGGATGATAATCTGAATGGTAATCATAACGATTCCGACAAGGAGCGACCACGTAGCACCAAGGTCATCGCAGAGTTTGAAGCCCCAGCCATAGAACAGGATTGAACCAAACACGGATTGCATGAGATAGTTTGACAGACTCATCCTACCGAAGAAGCAGACATTACCCAGAATCTTGCAGAAAGGCTTCCAACGATACCACAGAAGCACTATGGCTGACACCTCAGAGAACAATATCATCAAATTAGTGATTGGATTTGTCCAAATACTGAACCTACCCATATCCACGTATGAGCCAATAAGGCATAGTGGGAAACTAATAATCAGTATCCAGAGCCAAATACGAAGGTTATTGCCCTCGTTATAGAACAGGCGATGACGACCTATGAGTATTCCAAGGTAGAAGAATGCAAGTGTCTGTGTCAGACGACCTGCCCACAATGCCCAAGCCAAATTCGCCACATAAGCTATACGTACGTTTGTTAATCCCGACTCCCAGAACGAGCCGTTAATGTTTGCTTCTGTTATTTTTGCACATTCTGCCCAAAGGTCATCCTCTGGAAACTTCCATCCTGATACAAGACTGTATATCTCAACAGGCTGTGCAAGAAGGAATATGGTGATAGCCCACAGCCATCGTGTTGATAGATAGCCGGCAGGAATCATCAGCAGTCCAATTGATGCGTATGAGGTAAGGATATCACCATTGTAGAAGAAGATATTGATAAGTCCGATGATAAACAGCAATATCATTCGCCACGCAAAGCGCAGAGAGAAGTCCCTACCCTTCTGTTCCTGATTATCTCGCATTATAAAGAAGCTCACGCCAAAGAGCATAGCGAATATGCCATACATCTTACTTGAAAGCAATATCTCGCATACGGAAAAGACAGTAGCATCCGTTGGCAAAGCCATAGACTTGTCATCTAGAAAGATATTGAAGTTCTCAAGACAATGAAAGATGATAATGCCCATCACGGCTATGCCACGAAGAGCATCCGCAATCTCAATACGTGTATTAGGAAGACCTTTTGTTTTGTACATGAAATGATTTATTGTTTAGATTTTGATTTCCTGAATGCAACGCGCGAAGCATCCTAGCATTCTAATGTGCAAAGTTACTAAAAAATCATAAGATATGCAAATAAAGTTGCATGAAAAAATAGCAGATATGATAAAGGGAAAAAGTTAAGTAATTATTTAACAAAAAACATACACACCCACCAACCAAATGCTACCGTCTTTATAAGCCAAACTATATATATAATATAATTAATTATATTATATATATAGTTTGAGCAGAAGAGCCCTAACTGTGGGGGGGCATACAAAAAGGTTAAACTTTAACTTTTAACTTTTCCGTTTTCGAGCACAAGTAACTATATATCAACAAGTTAACACACACATCCTCGTTATTCTCACAAATAAACATTAAACATTCATAGAATTTACGACTAACGCATGACCGTTCCACCTTCGCTACAAAGCCGTTCCAGGTCCGTTGCAAGTCCGTTTCCTATATCGGAGGCTGAGACGGACATGAAAAGGTTAAAGTTAAAATTTAACTAAATATACACCCCCTATAACTTAGAAGTTAATCCACTTCTTCAAATCAACTTTTCCTTCAAACTGTTCAGCCTTGCGGATGCCTGCTGTATTTACAGGTTTCTCGAACAGGAAACGGTCGATAAAGGCAAGTACCTCAGGGAATTGCTCTTCTGGCAACTGACAATGCGGATGCTTACCGTTGATGGAATAGCCCATGCGGTCAGCAATACCGAAACGCTCCCACACCCTCATAGCGGCATTAACAGATACATAGCCCGACTCGTCAGCAAGCCATTTGTAGTCGGTATTACCAAGCATAAGGAAAGCACGAGGACATACAAGGGCGCAAAGCTCGTGATGGTCGTATGGCAACTGATATACGCTATCACCATGGAACTGCTCCTTGAGACTATGCTTAAACCAATGATAGTCGGTTCTGTCAAGGTCCTCTACCCCATCAATGGTATGCGACACACGCCATGCGGCTGCTCCGCCACCTCCAGGCTCCTGTGCGATGGTGAGCGCGACACGAGGATCAAAGGCTCCACAGAAAAGTGCCATCTTACCGGCATACGAACATCCCGTTACACCGATATGCTTTGTGTCAATCTTCGTGACCTCAGGACCGAGAATCTCAAGTCCGTCGATGATGCGCTGAAATCCCCATGCCCACATGCTATAAGCTCCATTGTCGATGAGGTCGGGATAGAGTCGAACGAATCCATAGTTTGTACGGCAGGTGTCACCACGGAACTGCGAATAGCCATTTACCTGTCGCTCGTTATAGTTCATACGGGCAAGCGGACGTGTATTGAGCAGGGTATCAGGAAGGGATATGCGACTGCTACCTATCAGCAACGGATAAGGTGCTGTACCCGTCTTTGGGTACTTGATATGCGATGAAAGTGTGAGTGATTCCTTCCCCACTGTAATGGTGACAAAGAGGGTGTCATTATCCATGTGAGCCTTGATTTGCTCTCGCTTAACTTCTGGAATGATGCCAATCTCATGCTGTTGGACAAGACTAGAGATTTCATTACGACGCTCATTCCATTCAGCGAGATTACTTGCCTCACCACTTTTCTTTTCCCATTTAAAAGGATTTGGAAGACTATGAGATTCTGTGTTCTGTGCAGAACAAACATTTGGCATGGCTATAGCCAGCGCGGTTAGTAATAATAGAATACGGTTCATTTATGTCAATTGAAAATTGAAAATTATCATTATCGAGTGTAAAATTACAATAAAATTCTGAAATCGGGAAGTTTTTTGACAAATTATTGCAAAAAATTCTTGCAAGTCCAGAAAATACGCTATATTTGCATCATCTACTGATCTATTCCTTACAAAAACATCCCATAAACAGGAAATAGATACTGAGTTTTTTTCGGAAAAGAAATTATTATAACAAAGGTCAGAAAATTTAAACGTCATTATGAGAATCGGAATTATTGGTGCAGGATGGATTGCAGAGAAGATGGCATTATCACTTCAAGCAAAGCCACAGGATTGCGAGGTTTACGCAATAGCATCACGAAGCATTGAAAAAGCAAAGGATTTCGCCCAGAAATGGTCAATACAAAAGGCATACGGCTCGTATGAGGAACTAGTGAGCGACAAGGATGTGGATCTTATCTACATCGCAACTCCTCATTCGCATCACTACGAGCATACACGCCTTGCCTTGGAACATGGCAAACCTTGTCTTGTGGAAAAGGCATTCACAGCCAATGCACGTGAGGCAGAGGAACTTCTCGCGCTTGCAAAGCAAAAGAACCTATTCATCACAGAAGCTATATGGACACGTTATATGCCTCTTTCACATAAGGTTACGGAGATAATGCAAAGCGGAATTATCGGAGAGCCAAGAATATTGACTGCCACGCTCTGCTATATGATGGAGCACAAGGAAAGGATTGTAAGGCCAGAACTTTGTGGCGGTGCCCTACTCGACCTTGGAGTTTATTGTCTGAATTTTGCACGAATGTATTTCGGAACAGATATAAAGCGCACCGTTACGAATGTGCATATCGGTCCTACGGGAATGGATATGCATGAGTGCATCTCCCTCTCATACGCAGACGGTAAGATGGCAAATCTGCAATCAGGTGCCTTATGTCTTAATGACCGTCAAGGCATTATAAGTGGTGTGGATGGTTATATCCGTGTGGATAACGTGAACTGCCCTGAACTTGTTGAGGTATATCGCAACTATGAACTCGTGGCAACATACAAAAAGCCTGCCGATATGGTGACAGGCTATGAGTATCAGGTATTTGAGTGCAAACGATGCATAGAGCAAGGACTTCTTGAATCCCCTATGATGCCTCATGAGGAAACCCTTTCTATCATGAAGCAGATGGATGAGCTCAGAAAGGAATGGGGAGTGAAGTATCCGATGGATTAAGGAGACCCACCCCCTTGCCCCTCCCATAAAGGGAGGGGAGTAGAATGTATTCATCCTTAATTATTATAGATTGACTTTTTTATATCAAAATTCTATGATAGAATAGACCTCCCCCTTGGGTATGAAAAACGTATATACTCCCCTCCCTTTATGGGAGGGGCAAGGGGGTGGGTCTTTATATATACTCATAGCTATTCCCCACCGCCTTAAGGTATCTCTCGAAATCCTCACGACGGATAACAACTGTGCCTCGGCAGTCATTAGGATGGAAACTGAGAGTTTCTGCATCTTTGAGACAAGCATCAAGGAATAGATGCACATGATGCTCTTTATCGTTTATAAGTCCGAAAGGAGACACACTTCCCGGTTCAAGACCGAGGTATTTCATCATTCTCTCTGGGGATGCGAAACTGAGTTTTCCACAAGAAGGAAGTCCTTGAGCCTGTAATGATGCTTTCAGACGCGCTTCAAGGTCGTGGATGTCGAGGTCATGGTCGCAATGGAAACAGATGAGATAGTGTTTATTACCCTTATGGTTGCGCATGAAGATATTCTTGCAATGCACACTACCATCATCCTTCCACCATCGCTTTGCCTCCTCTATTGTCTTTCCTTCAGGATGATTATAACATTCAAAAGGAATATCGTGCTCCCTTAGATAAGAGAGCACGATTTCTTGTCTTGGATATTCTGATGTCATTTTATTACAACTGAGGATTGTATGAATTGTAAGCTGAAAAACCAGATGCAACTCCTACAATAAAGAGAATAAAGAAAGCTATCAAATAGATTGCAATCATGGTAATGGTAACTATACCCATAAACTTCAGCAGTTTTCTAAGATTGTCAGAAGCAGACTCAAGGTCTTCCTGAGAATCATATTGAAAAGCATCTTTTACATTACGGATACCAGAAAAACACAGTTTTATAGGATAGATGTAAATAAGAGCAAACAATATATAGAATATTCCGGCTATTCCCATAACTGCAGACGACGAACCTAATGACGTTATTGAAGACACTAAAATAACCATAACACCAGCCAAGAGCATAAAAGCAACAGCAATACACATAAGGATATTCAGGAACTTAGCCCATTTCATTCCTGAGGTGATGTTTTCTTTAATAACGTCAGATACCTTTAACTCGTTAGAGTTCTTTTCTTCTAAATTCTCCATGTTTTTGTTTTTACAGATAAATTAAATAATACTATTTCTTTGCTTGTTTTGCCCTAAATTCCTTGAGCTGTTGGAAACAGCAGTCATCGATGATTTCCTCAAGTTTACGATCTGGATTATGACGCAGATAACAGTTATAGTCAAAAATCATCATCTCACCATTCTCGGCTGTATATGGTTTCCATGCAGGAAGTCCTTCTGCATTAGGATTGCCAGTATGGGCGAAGTTTGACCATACAGTACTCATTATGTCCGCGAGTTTCTGATCATCAGCCGTTGGATTTGGAAGATCACGACCGGCACGATGCAAAGTATTGAATACGAACTTCAACTCATGTCCGTGAACAGAGCCCTGATGCACAGGAGACTTCCAAGTGAACATATACATATATGTAGGTGCAGGACGGTTTGCTGAGATATAATCGGCTGTAATGATTGTCTTTGGACGGAACAAACGGTCGGCAGAAAGCAAATCGTTTGGAGAATGCTTAGGCCATGCCTCGTCAAATGCCTTGATATACTCATCTGTACGATTACCAAATACAGGCAGAAGTTGCTGACGAGCCTCTTCAAGGGTTACAGGCTTATCGTATGTAAGGCGCTGGAGCTCATTGAAAGTTGTACCGATAAGAATAGGCTTACTATCAGAGAATGAAGAGAAGCCTGGTTGGAATGGCTGTTGCATAACAATCTCTCCATCAGGTGCAGGACCGAATCCCCACATCATAGGAGTACCAGGCTTACGTGTACCGATACTCTTGCCCATAGCACGCTGTCCGGCAGCATAAAGATCCTTGTAAGGCACTTCCTTTATCTTCTCTATGTTCTCATTTGAAATACCGAGTTCTGCAAGTACTGCCTTGCCCAGAGATTCACTCATTTCCTTGGTGTTCACGTTGAGGATTGTTCCGCTGAGAATGATTGCCTTATGGAAGAGGTCCTTTGCATCAGGCATACACAAGAGCGTACCAACCTTGCCACCACCACCTGATTCTCCGAAAACAGTAACATTATTAGGATCACCACCAAACTGTGCAATATTATTGCGAATCCACTTCAAGGCAGCAACAACGTCCATCATTCCGACATTGGCAGAATACTTGTACTTTGGAGAACATGCAGAGAGGTCGAGGAAACCGAGTATGTTAAGACGATGGTTGATGCTGACAGAAACAACATCCTTTTGGGCGAGTTTCATGCCTGGATCCCATTCTGAAGTACCAGAGTCAAAACCACCACCATGAAGCCAGAGCATAACAGGCTTCTTTGCCTTGCGGTCTGTTGTCCATACATTTATTACACAACAATCCTCTGACATCTCGTCCTTCGACATCTCGCGCCCCATAGGCTGCATAGTCATAGGTCCCCAATGGTCGCAAACCATTACAGTGTCCCATTTATCTACAGGCATAGGTGGCATGAAACGCTCAACCTTGGCATATGGAATACCGAGGAAACCAAGTGATCCCTCATGGTCGAATCCCTGCACGAGACCAGACTCAATACGTACAACATTCTCTTTTTCTGCATTTTGTGCCAGACCTACACCAGCACATAACAACAGAAGCGATACTGAAAAAATCTTTTTACAATACATCTTTGTTAAATAGGTTTGTTATATAGTTTTGCGCAAAGTTAAGAAAAAAAACGTAATAACTCCACTTTTTTTATGCAAATGGATGATTTTTTGCATTTTTTTCCAAAAAACTTAGGTAATACAGATATTTATTCTTATCTTTGTGGCAAAATATCATATAATACACACAATTAAAAGAGTTTAGGGGTTAGAGTTTTGAGTGGAGAGTTTTTCAAGCCCAACACTAATCGCCAATCGACAAACATAAAAATAATACCATTATGAAACTATTTAAATATACACTTATTCCTCTATTCCTGATATCAAGTGGCATAGTCAATGCCCAGACTTCATTACCGGGCAATCCGATAATTACCCACACCTATTGTGCAGATCCTTCAGCAAGGGTATTTGGCGATACTTTGTGGCTTTATCCAAGTCATGACAAGGATGATGCCACAGACTTCCTTATGGATGATTTCCATGTATATAGCACCACGGATATGAAGACATGGACCGACCATGGTGTTATCTATAAGCCTTTGGAAGATGCGAAATGGGCAAAGTCACGCACATGGGCTCCTGACTGTATAGAGCGTAATGGCAAGTACTATTTCTACTATGCCGTTGACACGGAGAATATAGGAGTGGCTGTGGCAGATTCGCCAACAGGTCCGTTCCATGACCCTCTCGGACATCCTCTCATCTCGAAGAATACTCCTGGAGTAGTTGCCGACCGTATGTTTATTGATGCATGCCCATTCATTGATGATGACGGTCAGGCTTATCTATTCGTAGGACAGAATACGGTAAACGTAATCCGACTTAACGAGGATATGATTTCGTATGATGGCAAGGTTGAACAAGTGAAGGGCGCACAGGATTTCTTTGAGGCTGTATGGGTACACAAGCGTAACGGCATTTATTACATGACATACGCCACAAGTCCTTTCCGTCGTGGCAAGAAACAGGAGATTGCATATTGCACAAGTAAGAATCCACTCGGTCCATATACATACCAGGGGGTAATAATGGAACCTGTAAACAGCGGTACAACACATTGTTCTATCGTAAACTACAAGGGACAGGACTATATTTTCTACCACACATCGGAGGTAAGTCGTACCCTTGCACCAAAATATTACAACGCATACCGTCGATCAGTCAGCGCTGATTCACTTTTCTATAACGAGGATGGTACCATTCGCCCTATAGAACCAACGATCAACGATACAAAACTGAGACTCAAAGACATTTCAGATGAAAGAAAGATGTCGTTAATCGCTAATAGCATCCGTATGCCGAATATATCTAATTCTGCCAAGGAAACGACTATATTGCAAGGTACGACACGCGCAGAACTGCAAAGTCTGATTGACGAATGTTCTGATGAAGGTGGCAAAACTATCATCATTCCTGCGGGAAAGTTTGAGATGGACGGTCCGCTTGAACTGAAGAGTGGTGTGACACTTCATCTCAGCGATGGTGCTACCTTGTCATTTACAGACAATCCTGATGCCTACCTCCCTGTAGTAATGAGTCGTTATGAGGGCATAGAGGTGTATTCACGCTGTCCTATGATACATGCTTTCTTCCAAGAGAACGTGTCAATCACAGGCGAAGGAAATGCCGTAATTGATATCAACGGACACGAGATGGCAAAATGGGGAAAGACTACCAGCATAGAGGATGCTGGGGATTTCCTTCTCGGCACAAACGGAGAAACGCCTGATTTCTCAGATGTAAAACGTCTCAGGGAGATGGGTGACAAACTTGTACCTCTATCTGACCGTATCTTCGGAGAAGGTACAAAACTCCGCACAAGTGCCATAGAGTTTTACTCATGCTCACGTGTTTTCATGAGTGGAATTACCCTCAAGAACTGTCCGTTCTGGTGCATCCATCCGCTTTATTGTGAGGACGTTATCATAAAAAACATAAAGATTGACTCTAACTATCCTAACAACGACGGAATAAGTCCGGAGTCAAGTAAGAGAGTTCTTATAGAAAACTGCGAATTCAACACAGGCGACGATGCTGTTGCCGTGAAGTCTGGAAGAGATTCCGACGGCAGGCGCATAGGCCGTCCTGCAGAGGATATTGTAATCCGCAACTGCAAGATGAATACCAGAGGCAATGGCATATGTATAGGTTCTGAGATCAGCGGAGGCGTGAAGAACATCTTCATGAGCGATATTGAGGTTGATGATGTTAAGAACGGTATTCTCTTCAAGTCGAATCTTGACCGTGGAGGCTATATCGAGAATGTTTATGTCAACGGAATCAACATCAAGTCAGTTGCAGGTGCTGCCCTACGCTTTGAGACCAACTATCTGCATTATCGTGGTGGCAACTTCCCTACCCGATACAATAACTTCCACATCAACAACGTCAACGTTGAAAAATCTGCAGAGTTCGGTATCTTCTACGAAGGTAACGAGGAAGAACGAATTACGGATGTCAAGGTTACGAACTTCAACGTAGAAAATGCCAAATGGCCATATTATCTGCACAATACGAAGAACTGCACGTTCATTAACTGTAAAGTGAACAATCAGCCTATACCAGAGGCACCTGAAGATAGTAAAGTGAAACGCACATGTGATGTGTGGTAAAGAAAACAACAATAACATTTGGCAACCTTTCCTAACATAAATTAGGAAGGGTTGTTTTTTCTTTGTATATTTTAACTATACCCCTTTCAATAATTGCCAAATCATTACGTTAGATATAGGAAGTATTTAAGATAACAAATTAATTTGCAATATTCAAAAACAAAAAAGCAATTATGAAAAAGATCATTTTATCTGTGATTCTTTGTGCTGTGGCATTCGTTGCCAAGGCACAGGTAGAGAGCGTTGATTTCAAGACAAACTTCCGTGGTGACTTTGGTGTCGGCGTTGGTATTTCCGCAGACCTCGGCAACGATTTCGAGTTCTCACCAAGTGCAAATATCTATTTCTGGGATTGTGGAACTCACTTCGACTTTGAGGCTGATTTTCATTATAATATAGACCTCGGCCATAAATTCACATTATATCCTATCGCTGGTGCCGTTCTCTGCTATGCAAACCTCAAGGACCATATCGATGATCCACACCACCATCACCACCATCCTGTAGACGATAAAGACTATTACGATGGACATCTCAACTTTGGTATAAACGTTGGTTGCGGTCTCAAGTATGACATTAATCCTAAAATCGCAGGATTTGTTGAGACAAAATACCAATGGATAAACAATGATGGTGACTACTGTTATGACTATAATGATGGTTTCCTTACTCTCGGCATAAAAGTAACAATCTAATTTATAAATCTGACATAATACTATTAAGGAGTACAGTTTTCCTGTACTCCTTATTTCTTTTATAGCTAATCCTCCTAACCAAACTCGATGAACCTCCGCTATACAATCCCACTCTCACCGACTTTGCACCGACTTTGCACCGACTTTGGTACGGAGGAAGAGCGAAGGATCAAGGGAGGAACAACGGAAGTAATTGCCTATATCATCTTATACGAAAAACTGCAGATGTGCTGAGCTGTGCATCCTTTGGATAGATAATCTCTAGACCTTCATTGGTATATTTCCACTCCACTTTTCCTTTATATCCAAGAAGATTTACCTCTTTGATATCCGATGATAGATAGCCCTTATCCTTTGCCATTGACTTAACGACAACCTTCTGCTCTGCCGAAGGTATTTCCATCGTGAAGACATATAGAGAACCGTCCCTACCCTCAGTAAAGCGAATATCCTGGGCATTAAACTTGAAACGAGCCTGTCCGCCTCCAAGTTTTCCACCAGGCAGCTTCTTTAGCTTGCCATTAATAATCTCACCTTCTCCAAGAGTCTTCCATGCCCTACTGCCATAAACTGCCTCTCCATTGATATCCATCCACTTACCAACATCCTCAAGCATCCTAACACAAGCATCCTCGATACTTCCGTCAGGACGCATCGGAATATTGAGAGCCACATTACCGTCTCGGGCAATAGCCTCGATGATGAAGCGAATCATACTACCAGCATGATAGGTGAAATTAGGGGCATAGAACCAGTCGCCTACTGGTGCCTCACGAATCCAAGGCTGTATGGAATTGATAGTATCAGGAAAATCAAACTCGGCAGTATTCACGGCTCCGTTCGTTGGATGACGGAACTTGATGATAGAGAAGCCATCCACAAAGCCCTTCTGTTTCAACTGACGGTTGTAGTAGTCAGCCATAACCGTCTGCATGGCATTACACTTATATCCTGTACCTGTGCCATTGCCAGTAAACGGTCCTTCAACAGTACCGTCTGTATAGATGAAGTCAGGCGAGTAGTTCTCGGTAACATCCATTATTCGCAAAGCCCATTGCTTGGCAAACCAGTTGGCATATTCAAGATGATGACTGAATATTCCAGCCTTTGGAGGCGACCAACCTGTATGAGCCATTGCGTCAACACTCTCATACTCACGAAGGTCTATGCCATAGAGCATACGTGGATCATAGCCTTCCCACCACTTGCCCTTACCGTCGGCAAGCGTAAGATGGCCATCGTATGGCACACCAGCCTTATCTCCTTGCTTGTCACTACCGAAAGCCGTCTGCCACCACCACCATGTGTATTCATGATGAAAGGTAACGCCATATCGCATATTATACTTGTGACAGGCATCAGCCCATTCCCTTAGCAAGTCGCGCTTAGGACCGATATTCACAGAGTTCCAAGGCTGATACTTCGAGTTCCAAAGGTCGTAGTTGTCATGATGAACACCTTGTATCATTAGAAAAAGTGCTCCAGCCTTCTGATACAGTTTTGTGAGGGCATCAGGATCAAGTTTATCGGGATTCCAAGTCCTGAGCACATCCTTGTATCCCACCTCCGAAGGATGCCCATACCGCTTTAGATGATTGGCATAAGCCTGATTATCCTCCTTATATAGATTACGCGCATACCAGTCGCCACTCTCTCCTGCTGCCTGTGGTCCGAAATGCACCCAGATACCAAACTTTGCATCACGAAGCCATTGAGCCGTTCCTGGATAGTTAGCCTCTATCGACTGCCAGTTTGGCTTGAACGGACCATCCGTAATAGGAATATCAAGCTGAATCTCCTCAAACTTGTCACTATTGCCCATTTCTACCGAACCAACATTCTTGGCTGGTGCAACCGAAGGCATTGGTGGCAGAAGAGACTGAGCCATGGAAATGCCAGAAACGAGCAAGCCACATAATATTATTGTCACTATCTTATTCATAAACATTAGGGTTTAAGTCAAACAAACCTTACTTTTACCTTTTTCTCCGTATTTTACGAGTTAATTAAACGTGTTATTGCTTAAGTTATATCGCAAAATTACAATATTTTTTGAAAACAAAGAATTATTTCTACAACAATTTGAAAATTTAGTCTGATTTATGCTGCAATTTATAATTTAAGAGCGGATTAATCCTATCAAATAATATTGAAAATCAACAAAAAACGTACAAAAATTCAATTTTCACTTACATTTTATTACTATTTCACAAATAAAGTGGAAAAATCGTAAAAAAACTTTTTTTTTTCGATTAATTTATATATTTTTGCATTCAACAAATCAAAAAACTCATTTCCCCGCCTTAACCCTTTGAGGCGGAATCAGATGATTCGAAAATAAACATGAGTACACAGACAAGAACAATCCGTAGTAAACATACACAGTTCAAGCTAAAGGAACCGCCCATGTATAATGTCATCATGCATAATGATGACGTTACAACTATGGACTTTGTAGTTTACGTTCTTGTAAAAATTTTCAGAAAAAGCGAGGAAGATGCAGAAACACTAATGCTCAAGGTTCATAATGAAGGAAGCGCAGTCGTCGGCACTTATTCCCAAGATATAGCCCAAAGCAAAGCCAACTACACCATGAACCTCGCCAAAGCAAACAATTTCCCCTTACAACTCACAATAGAAGAAAGCTAAAACAACCACTTGTACATTGTACATGAAAAATTGTCAATAGTTATGATACATCCTATATACGACATAGAAACCAACTATTTCACCGAAAGCCTAAACCGAGCCCTCCAAGTTGCTTTGGATGATGCTACTAAGTTCCGCTCAGAATTCATTACTCCTGAGCATCTCCTATATGCCATTTCCTATCAGGCGGCATTTATGTCGTTCTGTGAGATTGCAGACGTGGATATCGATGAAATGCACAACGAACTGTTTGGTTATATTATAAGCATCGATGCTGTTCCTGATGATGAGGAATACATTCCTATGCTCTCAACAAATCTCAACGAGATTGTTCAGCGTCTTCAGCATTTCGCCATGTCTAAGACGAAAGAGCATATCAAGGACCTCGGGCAGACGGAAATAACCGCAGACTCATTACAGCACGGCACTATCCTTGAAGTTATGTATATGCTTAACGAACTTAAGCATAGCATGGCTCAGTACATCCTGAACAAGTATATCACCTTCAAGAAAGACTGGTTCAAGAACATCAACCTCTTCTATAGCCAATATGAGGAAACGCCTGAGACTGAAAGCATTGAGGATGAGGCTGAAGATGAGACTGCAGAAGCTAATAAGCCACAGGTACACGCAGAGGCTTATATCAACGGCAAGAAGGTTGATCTCTCTGGTACAGCCATATACGACAAGCTCATGGCAAGTGCAAACCGATTGCTCGGTTCTTTACAGTCAATGGAAATCCACAAGCAGGATGAATCCCAGAGCCAACCTCAACAGAAGAAAGAGCCTTGGGAACAGTACCTCACCAACATAAGCGAGGAATACGTTAACAGGAATCCGCTTATCGGACGACAGAAGGAACTTGAGCATACCATCCGCATACTTTGCCGTAAGGACAAGAACAACCCTATCTTCATAGGTGAGCCTGGTGTGGGAAAGACAGCCCTCATCTATGGTCTTGCAAAGATGATAGCTGAAGGCGATGTGCCTGAATCTATTTCCGACAAGGTTATATATGGCATGGATATGGCTTCACTCGTTGCCGGAGCAAGCTATCATGGAGAATTTGAGAGGCGCGTCAAGGAAGTTCTTGACGGAGCAAAGGCAAAAGATAATGCCATTCTCTATATAGACGAGATTCACACCATCTGCGATACAGGTGGCGGAAATAGCTCTATGAATGCCGCAGAGATGCTGAAGCCTTACCTTGAGGACGGCAGCATACGATTCATCGGCTCTACCACATATCAGGACTACAACAAGTCGTTTGCCAAGCACAAGGCTATAGCTCGACGATTCGGACAGATTGACATCAAGGAGCCATCCGTAGATGAGACTATCCAGATCATCTCTGCCCTACTCCCTATCTACGAGAAGCACCATGGGGTGAAGTATGATGAGGAGGCAGTGAAATATGCCGTTGAGCAGAGTGCTGCCCGTATCTGCGACCGTTTCCTTCCAGATAAGGCTATTGACATCATCGATGAGGCTGGAGCATATCTGCAACAGAATCCGCTCCTTAACAAGAACGGAGAGCCTAAAGCACCACGCTATCAGAAGGTTAGCAAGGATATTATAAAGAAGATTCTCATAGAGGTTTGCCGTATTGACGCAAACGCTCTTGCAAGCGAGAGCAACGATGCCCTGAAGGATCTCGACAAGCGCATAAGTAGCGATATCTATGGCCAGGATGAGGCTATCAAGAAGGTGGTACGTTCCGTTATGATGTCAAAAGCCGGACTTATGGAGCCTGACAAACCTATCGCCTCTCTCCTCTTCGTCGGTCCTACAGGTGTGGGTAAGACAGAGGTCTGCAAGGTATTGGCACGTGAGCTTGGCGTTGAACTCATTCGCTTTGATATGAGTGAATATACCGAGAAGCATACCATCTCAAAACTCATAGGCTCTCCTGCGGGATATGTAGGCTATGAGGAAGGCGGTCTGTTGACAGATGCTATCCGCAAGACACCTAACTGTGTCCTACTCCTTGACGAAATAGAGAAAGCACATACAGACATTTACAACATCTTGCTTCAAGTAATGGATTATGCCCGACTTACCGATAACAAAGGCAACAAGGCAGACTTCCGTAACGTGATTCTCATCATGACATCAAATGCAGGAGCCCAGTTTGCAGGACAGGCTGGTATCGGTTTCGGAGGTGGACTTAGCAAGGGACAGGCTATGCTCCAGACGGTAAAGAAGACCTTCAAGCCTGAGTTCCTCAACCGTCTCTCTGGTACCGTCGTATTTAATGAGATGGACAAGACGATGGCAACGCTCATCCTTGACAAGAAACTCCGTCAGCTCTCACAACGTCTTGCAGCCAAGAACGTGACCATGACTCTCACCCCACAGGCACAAGAATTCCTTCTTACCAAGGGATTCACCAAGCAATATGGAGCACGCGAGATGGACAGAGTCATTCAGCAATATCTCACCCCTATTCTTATGGAAGAGATTCTCTTCGGCAAGCTGAAGAAAGGTGGAGATGCAAAGATTCTCGTTGAAAACGAAGATCAACTTAAAATCGAGAATTAAATAAACAAAAGAGGCCTGCACATCGCGCAAGCCTCTTTTCTATACCTTAAATAAACGCGCCTTTGGCGCTTGTGGGCTTTCCTGAAAATTAAACACGATGACCAGAAAATTTATTCCAGAAAATATATTTTTCTGAGTTTAATTTTCTGGTCATCGTCGTTACTTGCTTTAGCTTGTTGAGCCTTAGCGAAAAATTTTTGTTCCGAAACCAACAACTTGCTGCTAAGAATATTCCTTTTCTTCTGGAGCTTACGCAAATTCTATTTTTTTGAGCAAAAATTAGGAACTGTAAGTAGAGTATGAAAATTTTCAAGAAAGATTCAGAATCGCTTTTGGGTGTTAGTAGAAATATGTACCTTTGCAAATTGAAACAAACAATATTAGAAATATGATAACATATAAAGAGATTCATGAATTCAGAAAGGAAGACTTGGAGTCTTTGTTTCTCTCTGTAGAATGGTCATCAGGACATTATCCTGACAAGCTCGTAGTGGCTATGCGTAATTTCAAGACTGTTTATACAGCATGGGATGGTGATATCCTCGTGGGACTTATCTGCGCTATGGATGACGGCATAATGACTGCCTATATCCATTATCTTCTCGTTCGTCCTGAATATCAGGATTCGGGTATCGGCCGTCGGTTGGTTGAAATGATTAAGGAGCATTATAAGGACTATCTGCGCATCGCTATCATTGCATACAACGAGGAACTGAACTTCTACGGGGCATGCGGATTCAAAAAAGCAGATGATGCAAGTCCGATGTTCATCACAAGTCTGTGGACGTAACAGCAACTTACTTAATATTCATTCTTTCCCATATAAACGAAGGTATGTGCCTCCAATTAAAACAAAGGATGCGATACTTCCAATCAATGATAACCTTACGCTTGCCTTTCCTAACAGCCTTCAGGATATGCTTGACGACATAGTCGGTCGGCATAGTCATAGGATAGCTGTCACCAGCAATAAAGTCTGTAGCAACGAATCCCGGTCGGATGTCAGTAAACTTAATATCAAGTTTCTGCATGTGGGCAAGCTGTGCAAGAGCCTCTATATATGTCCAGTCAAAACGCTTGGTAGCTGAGTATGAAGGAGCTGCTCCCATTCCCTTTGTACCTGCAACGCTTGAAATCACGGCTATTCTTCCAGAGCGTTTCTCTTTCTTGAAATAGTTGAAGGCAGTAACAACCATCTGAGTAAATCCGTAACTGTTGGTCAGAACTGTCTGACTCTCAATAGACAAATCCAGATTCAAATTCTGCTTTCCATAGCCAGAACTGTGGAAATACAGATCCATACCGCCCATCTCCTCAATGAGCTGCATAAGCAATGAAGGTGCTTCTTCCTTTGTCACATCTATGACCTTGGAAAACACCCTGTCAGGCGCAATTGCCTTTATCTCATCAAGTGCCTCCTTGCGACGGCCACACACACCAATAGTATATCCTTCTTCAAGAAGACCGAGGGCTATACCACGTCCCATACCAGACGTAGCACCCATGATAACAGCACTTTTCATTTATTACCAATTCATTAAATTCTTCAAAAACGGAATCAGCTCAGATGCCATTTTCTGATGCTGTGCCACACTTGGATGCCAGTCAGCGCCATAGCCAAGGTCGCCTGTCTGGAAACTCATGTCAAAGCGATATATCTCCTTGTCACCTTTCTTGTGCGCTTCATTCATAACTTCATCCATAGTCTTCTTGGCAAGTATGAGAGCATCATCTCCCATCATAGAACCACTCAGAAGCACTATTTTTGCCTTTGGATAATGGTCACGCACTTGCTTAACGAGATTTACATATCCCTGCTTCAGAAGCTTTGGATCAGCACCCTTGGTACTTGTATCGTTAGTTCCGAGATTAATACAAACAAGTTGCGGAGTATATCGAGAGAAATCCCAGTTCTCTGTCTTGTCATAGAGAAGAGTATGCGTATATTCCGTATTCATATTGATGGAATCACCCGTAACAGGACCGTCATAGCATCTATACACACCTATACCACTACGTGCCACTACCTGATGGATAGCGCCAAGAGCCTGTACCGTTAGGTTTGCATATGTATAGTAATGGTTGCATGTCTCATCCTGAAAATGGTCCGCACGATCTGTGTCCTCTACCCCATAGCCGCATGTAATGGAATTACCAATAAACTCTATTTTTCTCTCTGGCATAGCAGGAGCCTCGAGCATCTTCGCATTCTCATCAAGTATGAAACCACGGAACTCTCCAATACGCTCATAGCCCTCAGTAACATACATAGCGTTCACCTCATGTCGTCCTTCAGGAAGAGCAGCTGCAAGAGATACGACAGAGTCACGCTCTGAGTTGAAACCCACCTTGAAAGCCTTGCTACCATCTATACGCACCATGAAATAACCACTTTTCGGCTTGGCTATCATCTTTAGGGATGTACCGGTGAAGGCAGCACGAATCTGTACGCCTGGGAATGTGAAGGAAGGCGATTTAGGATTACGGAAGCTTACACGACCAACATACTGAATATTACCGTCTGTTGCAGGAATAATGTTACCTGACTGTTTGATTGTTGAAACATTCTGCGCTGTGGCAGTCATCGCCATCATAGCGAAAGAAAAACTTAAAAAAGCCTTTCTGTATTTAGATTCCATCTTCATATATAAAAACAAATAATTATAATAAATTCTATTTTTGAAAGTCCCGCAAAGGCTGCCTGAACGTCATAGAGGTCAGCGACCAAAGGGATAAGCCTGAAAGGCTTACAGCTCATAGCCTAGGGCATCGCCCTAGGTACATAGAGGTCGGAATTTTCGCCCTGAACGTCGAAGAGGTCGGCGGCCGAAGGGAAAGCCAAAGGGCAAAAGAATTTGGTTTTTATTAGGGCTTTTGCCCTTACAGGGCGTTAGCACCACCCATCCATCCAAATCCCCTCAGGGTGTTACCCTGGGCTATGAGCTTTTGCCCCTTCGGGGCGCTATTAGCATTTGCGGATAGCACATAACCACGAATTATTTACCATTACGATAGTGGTATTTCGTAATTAATCAAGCGGCAACTGGAAAACAAACCTTGCACCATTTGTATATGACGTGTCAAGATGAACATCACCCTTGAGAATGGTTGCAATAGTCTTGCAGATGCTAAGACCAAGTCCTGCTCCCTGCTTGAAGGCATTGAGTTTGGTGAAACGCTCAAAAATATGCTCTGCCTCGTCGGCTGGCACACCAGTACCAGTATCGGTAACAGAGAACGTAATCATACCAGGCTTCTCCGTTAATGAAGAATGCACGTGTATCTCACCTTTCTCCGTATGCTTGCAAGCATTTGTTAGGAAATTGACAAGTACCTGCTGAATACGATGCTCATCCGACTTTATGGTATAGTCATCATCTACTTCACTTGTATAGTACATTTTTACGCCTTCCGGCAATCGTGTTTCTGTTGTTTTCATAGACTGACGGCATACATCGTTGCATCTCACGTCTGAAATAGTGACAATAAACTGTCCACGCTCCACATCACCAATGCTGAGAATGTCATTCACAAGCATGATAAGCAGTTCTGAATTATTCTGTATATACTTGACATATTCTTCTTTCTCCTGAGAAGATATAACGTCATCAGGCAAAGAGAGCAATTGTGAGAATCCGACCACAGCATTAAGAGGCGTACGAATTTCATGACTGACATTCTGCACGAACATAGTCTTCAACTGGTCAGAGCGCTCTGCCCTCTCCTTTTCCGTCTGAAGTTCTTTCTGTGCTACCATCAACTGTGTGGTGTCAAGAGAGAAAGTATGTATCACATTCTCTTCCCTGCCGAGAATAACAAGAATCTCATAATAGCAGTTTAACTCCTTCATCTCATGAGAGAATCGGATTGCTTTCTTCTTATCCTTTATTCCTGCAGCTATATTACGTATAAACTCAGGAGCTGACTCAGGGAAATTCTCCATCAAGCTTTTACCGTCAACATCCAGATTAAGATTTGACATATTCTGCTTGAAAGCGAAATTGCTGTTCCTGACTATTATATCCACAATCTCCCCATCATCATCAAAGACCAGTTCTGAATTGCAGTAATTGAACGGAGCATTCTTGATAAGAGCATAGTATTGCTCTGAAGAATCCAGCAATGTCTTCTGTTTCTTATAAAGGAAAAAGAAAAGAGTGGTAAAACCTAAAAGGGCAAGCACGACAAGCAACAGGAGCACAACATGATACTCCTGCCATATCGTAGGTGGAAGGTTTACTATATTCCATTCTCCTTCATGTCCACGAGGGTCGAATCCATAGTGACTTAACACCTGATAGTTTACTGTAGGCTTATCCCTGGAAATGGTTACAAAAGGAATGTTACGAGGACTCTCTCCACGATCTATTACCGCACATACCATACTCTGTAAGGTATTCTTGAATTCTTCATGGTTATATGACACGAAGCCTGCCGTCTGACAATCAGCATCCATCATCGTATAATAGATGCTATACATAAGGCAGGACCTTTCCAACGAACGTCTGACACCAATGTATGGCATAGTACGATCGTGCATATCAGACTTTGTATGCCAGTTGCAATATATGAATGCCGTGGAATTCTTATCTTTGCTATAAGCAAGAGAATAAAGGTTGCGATAGTTGATTTCACGAGGATGAAGAGGTGTGAAACTGTATCCCAGAGCTTTTGAAACCTTTTGCATATTCAACTCTATCTCACGGGCAACGAATTCTTCTCCCGTAATGAAATAGAGATTCTTGACGTATGGCTGATTCTTGCTGATGAGGTCAATAGTCTCGCTCATATATACAGGGGAATACACAAATGACATATTCTTCCCCCTTGCAAAGGTCTTCATTGGAATTCTATGAGTGCCAATCTTTGGCAACGAGTCACACACATAGTCTTTCGTGCATACATAGTTCAGCTCTCCAAGCAGCACCATTGGCACATTTGGCCATGCCCTGTCAAAGTCATCAGCAAGAATGTAGTTTCCAGGACCGAATATCACGATAAGGTCCGGTCGCTTTGAAGAAAAATGATTAAATATTGTATGGGCTTGCTCATCATACTCCTTAACACTCCTGAAAGAAGAGTTTCGCATAACAGCCGACCATATCCTGAGATCTGGTCGGGTGTTCTCTAGCATGTGTATCGGCTCAAGGGTGTTTATTGCCCATGTGCCCGACATTGGGAATGGGCACACAACCAATACGTCTTTCTTGTCACTGGCAAGCAATGGCATTAAGAACATTAAGCTTATTATCGAAAGTATAAACCTCTTCAAGTT
>JAEEGG010002286.1_pt1 | contig 49857 bp, 43 predicted proteins | sample 9134161 | NCBI WGS metagenome assembly JAEEGG01 (sample SAMN16246543, study PRJNA631951) | gut metagenome | biome: gut microbiome; feature: rumen; material: CR-attached | host: Bos | place: Iran: Karaj | collected 2018-10
ATCGTCCTAACGACGTTGCAGGAGTTGAGGCCGATAGCTGCTCCGAGTGCCGTGAGTGCTGCGATGAGCACCGAGACGATGATTTTCAAAATTTGTTTCCTGTTCATAGTTGTGTTGGTTTTAAATTGTTGGAGAGAAAGAGTGGTATTTTGTCTTTTCGGACGTAGGCTCGGTAGGTGCCATCGGGGAGTTGGTGCTTATCGAGGGTTATTCCGGTTTGTGCGAGGATGTTGGCTGCTTCTTGTAGCGGGATGTCGTGGATGATAACTTTGGCCATAAGGATAGGTTTAACATAGGTAATACATAGGTAATACATACCTTCACTCTTGGTTTTCAAATCTGATGCAAAAATATTATGAAGAAATTGCCTTCTCCAAATTTTCGCACAAAAAAAATGCAAAAAAATCATTTTTTCTGCATTTTCTCTCCAGCGCCCGACCATCAATTGCATAAATTGCAAAATTGCACAACGCTGAACCTTGTTCAAATCCTCATTATTATAATATAATTATATTATATAATGGCTATAAAATGAAGATGCATGGATATGCAATTCTGCAATCCATGCAATCTTTCTTCTCCAAATATTTGCATATGTCAGAAAAAAGCAGTACCTTTGCGCGAAATCGCGCAAAACAACAATATAACTATATGAGTAAACAAATACCATGTATCGTTCTGGCTCCTTATCTTGAATATGAGGATGGCACTCAAGGATGTATTCTTGTTCTTCATTGGCAAGATACTAATCCCTCTGTATTTTTATTCAACAATCCGGAAAGACGGATTAACGCAAGAGATGTCAGGTTAAACGCTCTAACCGATTCCGAATACGAAATGCTTGCTCGATATATCAATGAATTCGAGAAAGATAACATGTTTCTCATCGACAATAAGTTACAAAAGGTATATAAGAAATACGGAGTTGTTCGTTTAGCCGGTAACTTTCTATGTGCACACATAGCCGATTTAATAGGAGAGAATGTTAATCGTCAAAAAAACCAACGTCATGTTCCGGTTGATAGAGTAAAAGAAATGCTTGCTGGCGCTCATATTCGATATACCAACGATGATTTAGAAGATGAATTACTCATACATATGGGCAAGCGCTCTTCATGGGAGCATTTCCTAATTGAAGAAGCACTATCGCATATAACACAGAACTATAATCACGAAGAGTGGTTGAATAACACATTGATGAAGATTAGAAATGCATTTATTGATACTTTCGATCATATGACTGTGCAAATCGGTGTGGATTTTGGACGCAGAGTAGCTGAGTCGTACATGAAATATCGTAGTACTAGTTGGTGGCGCGAGTTAGAGGTAACGGTATCTATGAAACATATGGACGAAATGAGGTATTCCGATTTTGGTTTCCAAGAGATACTTGCATTTTATGGTTTATCACAATTTATCGCAACTAACAAACCTTTTGATAATTTCAAATTAGGTGTTGGACCCGTACCGCTGCCGAAAAGAATAGAGCTTTTCGCCACATATCGAGATAATGTGGTAAAAGAGTGTTTGACGGAATTGCAAAATATGGACAATCCTCATCTCTCAGCAATGCCTACAAAACAAGATGCACAGAAAGTAGCAAAAGAAAAGATTCGTGAAAATTTCGGACGAGTTCCGGAATGGTTACCCCAAGCATCACGTGAAGATTATTGGTTATATGAAAAAGCGTTTTGCGGAGCAGAAGGCGTAGTCGATTTTGATAAAACAAAAGAGAAGAAAATCCCATTTTCTAGAGAAAAAGCTGGCATCAGGGCTGTTCACGAATCTGGTATTTGTAAACACAAAGCCGATTGGGGAGCCGTATTCAAGATATTGGTTGAAAAAGACATTTTCCCAAAGACTGCTTATCTGGCCGCCGCTGATTTTATCAATGATATTTGCGGCAAAGTAGTTACTACTAAAGATGCATTGAGACAATCTCCGGCTTTAAGTATACTTGGAGGTAGCGCTGAAAGCGGTTGGAAAAACAGAGCACCAGAGAACAGAGAGTCTGGAAGAAAGGTGATGTACTACCAAAAAATTGCACAAAAATACTTCTCTGCCATCTAATTTTTACCTAACAACTCACTAAAGGTCTCACTGTTGATGTGAGACTTTTTTTTTGCAAATCCCCCTCTAATCTCACGCTAATCACGCGCGAGTTTCTCTCCAATTTCGCGCCAATCCACCAGTCATATCTTTCCTATTTCTTTTGCATGGAAATATTTGGACATGTAAAAAAGTTTCTGTAATTTTGCTCTCGAAATCAGCAAAATAGGTGTCTTTTGACAGATGGATAAAAAGCAGTAACTTTGCAGCCATTTTGAAAAAAGTAAGGTTTTTATTATTTACTATTGTACTACGCATACACATGTACACGCACGAGAAAAATTGCAAAAGTAACCCGTTTTTGATGATTTATACGTATAGTGAAAAGTTTCAGCTAACCTGAGCAACTAAATTCAGGTATAGCAGAAGCGAAACATTATAAACGCTGTGTACCGAGAACGATCGATCATTATAAACTCGGAGCAGCTGGCACCGGTGCCATAATGTCTTAACAATTTAAAAATGTAAAGCGTTATGGCAACAAACCAAAACGACACCGCGCGTAGCGGTAAGACAGAAACACTTAGTGAAGTGTTAACCAGACGTGGCTATCTTAAGCCCGAAACAGCAACACAAGATGAATATCTTGTTGCTATCCTCACACGCATACAACGCATGCACGTGCCCGATCGTTATTTTCTCATGTGGGAACACTGGGACTGGCTCGTCGTGCTCCAATGTATGCAGGACCACAATCTCTTCAAGTCCAATCCCAAGCGACCACCGCTGGCTGCTTTCGACCAATGGCTACACGAACACAACGTGCCGCAACTACTCGCGCATTGTTCCGTCTACGAGATGAGTCTCGCCAGCCGCAACCTGCGCAACGCACGCTACCCGTGGGCAGGCGTCACGTGGGAACCTTATGTGTTAGATCGCTGGCGCGTTCTCTATCGTACGCTCAGTAAGCAACTGGCCGAAATACCAACGGACTAATTCATGTGTCACGAAACGCCTTTCATGTGGCTATTTTTCACACGATACACGTTTCATGTAGCCTAATCTCACACGAATCCAAGTGGCACATTTTATGCCATTTATAAAGCGAAACCGCTTCGGCGGTGATTAACAAACAACAGTAATAAACAACGCGAAAAGTTTTGGTTGAGCTTGTGTACACGAGAATGGCCATTCGTAAATCAAGGCTTCAGCACTAAAACATTTTCGCTATGAAATCTCAAAATTACCTGTGCGTCGATTTGAAGACGCTGATGAAGCAGAAAGATCTGCAAGTGAATAACCAAGCTAACGGCACACTCCGTCGGGACGGTGAAGACCATTTCACGTTCACGGAAAGAGACGCCCGTCCGCACGAGGAACATCCCGAACTGCACTGGCGGTTACTCGACCGAACCAAGCACGGACGTATCCATATCAACTCGCGTCATGTCAAAGTGGAATTCTATATCCACCATGATGACTACGCCAACGGACGTCAACTCGCGGATATACTCGCATCCGAGGTCGAAACCATGGGCGAAAGCCTGTCTGATATGTGCCTCGCGGAGGAGGTGGAGAAATGTTGCTGATAGCAATTAGACGTGGCGGCGTGAAGTGTAGTAGCGCCTGCCCGTTCTACACCGACACCGGAGTGGTTCGCGGCATCAATGGTCCGCTCAAGACACACTGCCGCATGACAATGAACCCGTGGATGGTGGACTGCGATATCTATAACCCGATGTGTTTGGAGAAGATGGAAGTCACAGAGGAACAATGGAAAACCATGCAACGAGCCGTACACAAACGCGCTATCAAACAGCGCAAACTCTACCCGGAGAACCACGAAAACGCCAACCAAGTCGGCTGTGAGTGGACCCGCTCCAAAGGAAAATGGAATGCAGAGAAATCTGCCAACGTTAAACATTAAACATCAAACATTAAACATTATGAATAGAATGTGTTATCAACAGAGCGTGACCAGCGGACAACCGCTACCGCTCAACTCAGAAAAATGGAACGAGTTAATTGACTCTCCTATCGTTAAATCCGTCTGCGAACAAATTGCCGCACTCAATCCCGATGCGCCAGATTTCGCTGACCGCAAGCAAGCGCTCAAGAAGCGTCTGCCGATTATCATCCCCCACGCAGCATCGTTCGCCAACGGCAAACGTATCTCTGCAGATGCTACACCTTCCGGCTTGGCCATGCTCGATGTGGATCATGTCGAGAACCCACGCGACTGGTTCGCCTCTCTCGACACCCAAGTCCTCTCTGACAACCGCATCTACCTCGTCGCTATCACCGCTTCTGGTCACGGCCTCCGCATCATCGGTGAACGTGCAGAAGGCGAGAGCATTGAAGCCGCACAACTTCGTATGGCTACCGCTCTCGGCATTTCCGAGTATGATGCCGTCACCAAAGACCTCGCCCGTGCATCCTACGTAGTTCCCCGCGACTACATCCTCTGGATATACGAGTCCGGTTTGTTAGAGATGCCGGAAGAAGCAGCGTCCATTATGCGGGATACTATCCCGCTCGCACTCCCGCCTCACGGCCCGGAAGAGCAAAGCGGTCAAGATGTTCCGGATTTTCCGGAGTACCGCGGCATCCCTTACAAGAACATCGTCGAGCAATTGCTCCTCTCAACCGGCAATGCCGACGGAGCCATTCAGGGCGAACGCAACACGGTCTATTTCATGTTAGCCAACTACATGCGCTATATCTGTGACTTCAACGCAGCATTGCTTCTGCAAGTCTTACCCGATTTCGGACTCTCGGAAGCAGAACGATGCCAAGCTATCAGCTCTGCCATTGGCAGACCGCGCAAGTCCCAGATTCCCGTCATCCTCCAATCGGCAGTCGCTATCTGTGAAAAGGAGGTACACGCCAACGAGCAAGCTCCGCTGGAGAAGTCAACGGCTCTGCCGTTACCCGAACTGCCGCGGTTACTCAAACTCGTATGCCGCAGACTACCGGCGGACTACCGACCAGCAATGGTCATTGCCTCGCTACCTGTCCTTGGCACACTCGCCACACGCATCCGTTTTGAGTACCTCGACCGTCAGGAGCAATCGCTTTCGTTCTTCGCCTGTATTACCGCACCTGCCGCCAGTGGTAAGAGTTTTATCCGCAAACCGCTTGACTTATTGCTCACTCCAATCAACGAGCAAGACGCGATTGAGCGCGAGAAGGAACAGGCGTACAAGGACAAACTGCGTGCTTCCAAGAACAGCAAGAACCAACCCGAAGATCCTCACGCTTGTCCTCGCAATAACGGCGTCGCTATCTCCATCGCGAAACTGCTCCAACTCCTCACGTACGCGGAAGGTAAGCACTTGATTGGTATCGGTGAAGAAATGGACACGCTCGTCAAGTCTGAACGTGCTGGTGTCTGGAGTCAGAAAAGCGATATATACCGCTTAGCCTTCGATAACGCGGAGTATGGTCAAGCGTACATGTCCGATGCGTCTTTTAACGCTCATATCAAGGTCTATTATAATCTGCTTCTCACAGGCACACCCAACTCGATGAAGCGCTTCTTCAAAGACCTTGAGAATGGCCTTGCAACCCGCGTGTGCTTTGCCCAACTTCCGGATACAAGCTTCACAGAGATACCGGTGTTCGCGCCTTATACCGAGGCGGAGAAAGCGGAGATCATCCGATGGGCAAGACAACTCGATGCGGAGCAAGGAACACTGGTCTGTCCGCAACTGGATAAAGTGATTGCCGAATGGCTCGAACGCAAGCGTCAACAAGCGATTGATGCGGACTCCCACGCCATGGACACACTCCGCAGACGTGCCGGTGTGATGGGATTCAGAGCTGGTATGCTGTGCTATCTCTTGGAGAACCGCAAGTTCACCAAAGTGGTCGGACAATTTGCGGAATGGGTAGCAGAGTACGTCTTCCGAAACCAGATGGAGTTATGGGGCGACCAGATGGAACAGGAGTTAGCCGGTGCATTGGACATCATCTCAGGTGAGCGAGGTGCAGCATCTTCCCTCCTTGCCTTACTTCCGCAGGAGTTCACCACAGGCGACCTCATCAAACTCCGCGCACGACAAGGTCAAAGCGTCACACCCACCAGTGTCAACTCGCTTCTCTGTCGCTGGCGCAAACTCTCCCGCATCGACAAAACCGCCGATGGCAAATGGAAACGCTTGAAATAAACGAAATCGGGGCGGCCAATCGGTCGCCTCGATTGCATAAATTGCAAAATTGCACAAAAATGTGGTTTCACACGCATATTATGCAAAATAAATTTGCATATCTCAAAAAAAAGTTGTACCTTTGCACGCAATTTTGCGTGCGACACAAAATTATGAAAGACGAAATCGTTTTATATCAACCCGATGCCACTATCCAATTGGAGGTGCGTTTACAAGATGAAACCGTTTGGTTGAGCCAACAACAAATGGCAGAACTTTTTGGAACGGATAGAACATCTATCCTTAGGCATATTCATAATATATACAAAACGCAAGAATTGGACGAGATGGCAACATGTGCAAAAATTGCACAGGTTCGTTTGGAAGGAAATAGGCAGGTTATGCGCGAGGTTCCATTCTATAATCTTGATATGATTATATCAGTTGGATACCGCGTAAATTCTATTCGTGGCACCAAATTCCGCCAATGGGCTAATAAGGTGATAAAAGACTACATGCTCAAGGGTTATGCTGTCAATCAAAGGTTGCTAAAAATCGAAAATCAACTAGCATCGCAGCAAAAACAATTAGCCGACCACCAAGAAAAGATTGACTTCTTCGTCCGTACATCCTTACCGCCTGTAGAGCAAGTCTTCTTCAAAGGCGAGTTCTTTGCGGCAAGAGTTATTTTTGAGAAGATCGTCAAGACCGCCACGAAACGAGTAATTATCATCGACGAATATATCGATGCTGCCACGTTTGAAATGCTGGATGTTCGCGCCAAAGGCGTTACAGCGGATATCTATTCCAATGGTCTGCATGCCACCTTGCGCGATGCACATAATGCTACCACTGGCTTGGAACCTATCCAAACGCATAAATGGCGAAACGCCTCGCACGATCGCTGGATCATTGCCGATGACACCCTGTACCATTGCGGTCACTCGCTCAAGGACACCGGCAATAAACTCAGCTGTATAGATGTGATTACAAGCATCTCTGCGGATGTCGTGCTGAATTATGTGAGATAAACCAGTATGTAAGGAATTCTTACCTACTTATAAGGATTACTTACAAATTCGAAATACCGTCCCATCCATGACGTAAAACTGAATCGCAGAGAAGCGTCTCTGTGACATAATAACATACTAAAGCGTTTGCTATATTTGGGACATTCTCAATCTACCACAAAAACGAGTTTCACCGTTCCGAATACAAGTTTACGCTCGCGCTATGGCGTGGGCTATTCTGTATTTTGGTGGTGAAAAGGTGTGGTAGCCTGAGAATACCAAAACGAATTGGAATAGTCTGCGCTTTTGTATGCCCTGATACAAGAAAACATAGCGAGTATGGCAGCAATAAACGACTTAGTAGCGCAAATACAGGATGAAGACCTCAGACAACAGATTGAGGCCGAATTGAAGCGCGTGATGAAGCACAAGAAATTCGGTCTTGTGTTCGAAGACCACTTGCCCGAAGGACTGAATGATGGTCCGATTTATCCGGGATTGGAAGTGGTGGACTCCGTGCGTCATGCGCAGAACGACCAACTATGGCACGCACTCATCGAAGCGGATAACTACTATGCGCTGCAACTGCTGGCATATCTCTATCCGGGACAAGTCGATTGCATCTATATCGATCCACCATATAACACCGGCGCACGCGATTGGAAATACAACAACGACTATGTCGATTCTGCTGACACCTATCGTCACAGCAAATGGCTCTCGATGATGAAACGCCGTTTGTTACTCGCCAAACGATTACTCAATCCGAAAGATTCCGTCCTCATCGTTACCATTGATGAGAAAGAATACTTGCACTTAGGCTGTCTGCTCGAAGAACTATTCCCTGAAGCAAGAATGCAGATGGTAAGTAGTGTCATCAACCCAGCCGGAGTAAGTCGCGGTGGACAATTTGCACGAACTGATGAATACATATTCTTTATTTCATTTGGACAAAGTGCGCCTTCTCCTGTCGTTCTAAACGAAGATTGGCGAGGTAAAATAAAAGGCGGATATAAAGATAAACTAAGATGGAACGGTCTGCAAAGATCTGGTACCGCGACTTTGCGTACAGATAGACCCAATATGTTCTATCCCATCTATGTAAATAAAGAATGCACTCAAATTGTAAGTGTAGGTAATAGTATTCCTTTAGAGACAGACAGAAAAAGTGTTGTTGCACCTGAAGGACTTATTGCTATCTGGCCTATTTTCCCTGATGGTCGAGAAGGAAGATGGCGTTTAGGAAGAGATACTCTGCTGAAACTAATTGATAAGCACTATGTAAAATTAGGCAAGGTGCAAGGAGACAGAGCCTCTCTTTCATATTTGGCTGAAGGTGAACAAGCTAAAGTTGAGAATGGAGATTTTCCAATTGTAGGCTACAATAATGATGGTTCAATTGTGGTAGATGAAAGCGGATATGCTGCAAAGTTCATTCCTGGAACACAATGGTGGATTACATCTCACGATGCTACACAAAAGGGAACAAAAATGCTCAATGATATTATTGGTCATCGTTTCTCTTTCCCAAAATCTGTGTATGCCGTACACGATGCTATCCGTTTCTTCGTCGCCAATAAACCCAATGCGCTTATCGTAGATTTCTTTGCCGGTAGTGGTACAACACTCCATGCCGTCAATCTGCTTAATGCAGAAGATGGTGGTCAGCGTCGTTGTATCATGGTAACGAACAACGAAGTGTCCGTAGAAGAAGCGAAATCGCTGACAGCACAAGGCTATAAACCCGGTGATGCAGAATGGGAGCGTCTTGGTATCGCGCAATACGTTAACTGGCCGCGTTCCGTTTGTTCGATTACTGGAACCGATGTCAACGGTCAACCGCTCAAAGGAGAATACCTTGGCACCGACCACCGTCAGATGGCGGATGGTTTTGAGACAAATGCAATCTTCTTCCGTCTCAACTTCCTTGATAAGAACAACGTGGCTCTCGGCAAGCAGTTCCGCGAACTATTGCCGCTCCTTTGGATGAAATCCGGAGCCATTGGTACATGCCCGATTTTGGACGGAGAAGCCGTACCGGATATGCTCGTATTACCGAACAATGAGTTTGCGGTGCTCAATAACGAGAAAGCCTTTGGCGAGTTCTTCCAACAGATAATGGAGAACGAATCCATTCGTATGGTCTATCTGATTGTAGATAGCGATGCCATGTACCGTGAAATGGCAAAAGCTTTGACAACCGGTGCATTTGCGTTACGGCACATCAAGACCTGCCAATTGTACCGCGATTATTTAGATAACTTTAGAATCAATATACCTCGATGATATGAAAGACGAATTGATGACATTCCAAAAGCGCGCAGTAGAACGTCTACGTGACCATTGCGCCGCTGCACAAAACGAGTATCGCCACTCGCACCAAAACCAAGTGGTATCGTTTACTGCGCCAACAGGTGCCGGTAAGACGATTATCATGTCCGCTCTCATCGAGGATATATTCTTTGGTACAGATAAGTACGTGGAGCAACCGGATGCTATCTTTGTATGGCTCTCCGATTCGCCGGAACTGAACCTGCAATCGAAAGAGAAGATAGACAATCGTGCAGACAAGATTCGCTTGGATCAATGTGTAGTGATTGAAGATGAGTCTTTCGACCGCGAGACTTTGGAAGAAGGACATATCTATTTCCTCAATACCCAGAAACTGAGTCGAACCAGTAACCTCACGCAACATTCCGACAATCGCCAATATACCATCTACGAAACGCTTGCCAATACCGTTGAAGAGAAATCCGACAAACTCTATTTCATTATCGACGAGGCACACCGTGGTATGCGTGGTCAAGAAGCTGGACGTGCGACCACCATCATGCAGAAATTCATCTTAGGCAGCGAGAAAGATGGTCTCAAACCTATTCCGGTTGTTATCGGTATGTCGGCAACCATTGAGCGTTTCAACCAGCTGGTCAAGAACTCATCTGCCACCAATCGTCCTGTTCGTGTTTCTACTGAAGAAGTACGTGCATCAGGTCTGCTCAAAGACCGCGTCATCATCTACTATCCCAAGGAAGCCAACGAGCAAAAGGATATGACTATCCTGCAAGCAGCAACTGAAGAATGGGTAAGTAAGTGCATCCATTGGGAAACGTTCTGTCGTGAGCAACACCATTGGATGGTACGACCGATATTTGTTGTTCAAGTATTGAATGGAGCCAACGGCAATATCACCGAAACTGATCTCGATGAGTGCTTGCGTAACATCGAACAGAAATCCGGCATTCAATTCGCTGCAGGCGAAGTAGTACATGCTTTTGGCGATACCAAAGGAGTCATCACGATCAACGGTTTGGAAGTGCCATACGAAGAACCGTCGAAGATACAAGATAACCGATTAGCACGCGTAGTGTTCTTCAAAGAGACACTTTCCACTGGTTGGGATTGTCCTCGTGCTGAAACGATGATGTCTTTCCGTCGTTACACAGACGCAACAGCTATCGCGCAGTTACTCGGACGTATGGTTCGCACGCCGATACAGCAACGTATATTGGTGGACGACATGCTGAATGACGTGCAACTGTTCTTACCGCATTTCGATGCCGAGAAAGTACAACAAGTGGTCGATGAATTGCAGAACTCCGAAGGTGGTGAACTGCCAACCGATGTATTGGGCGAAGAACTGGAGCATGGTTCATACGTAATCTTAACAACTCGTCCGGCTCATAAACCACAACCGAAGGTGGATGACCATCCGACATTGTTTGATGGCATCGATGGTACTCCGGCTACGCCTTATATTCCGACAACACCGTCGACACCAACTACAACACCGCATAAATCGAGTTATCCCAAAGCTCCGATTGACAATGAGCCTATCGAGATAGAAGATAACCCGATTGAGTTTGAGTATGAGGAAATAGAACGCGATAAGATTGTAGATTACATCAATGGTATTGCGCTGCCAACATACCTCGTGCGTACATTCCAAATGAACGACTATCTCAAATCGCTCTTCTCCTTGTCGCACTTCTTGCTGATGTCCGGCTTGGACGTGAATGCACACGAAACGGTGATAGATGATATCGTAGAACGTATCCACGACTATATCGTTAATCTCAAACAAACCGGCAAATACACAGCAGCCAAAGAGCAAGTAATGAACTTTGAGATGTTGGCGAAAGTGTACGATGCCTTTGGAGAACAAATCAAAACGGAACAATCCGGCAACATGTTCTCTGAATCACAAGTGGACTTGGATCGTCAGTTACGTATCGCTGAAAAGCAATTAGGCAATGAAGGTGTAGCTATAGCGTACGGACAGAAATATCCGTATCCGGAAGGTGTTAGCCTTTATATGGTAGATGTCATTCTGTTTACCTGCGATGAACTACAAATGGCTATGCTCAATGACTTCGCCAAACAGGAATATCACAAACTGAACGACCAATATCGTCAGAAGACAACTCGTCTCTCCGATGCACTCAAAACGCAGTACCGTAACATCGTGCGTGATAGTGCCGAGATTTCCAATGTGCCGTTCAATCTGAGCAACAATGTCTTCTTCCATAACGATGAAGATGGTGACGAGTATTCTGACCACCTCTTTGTAGATGAGATGACAGGAACCGTTCGTATCAAACTCAACTCGTGGGAGAAACGCGTGATTGAAGAAGAACAGAAACGGGATGATTTCCGTTGTTGGTATCGTAATCCGTCAAGAGGACGAGAAACGGCATTGGCTCTATACTACAACTACAAAGGCACATTCAAAGCGTTCTATCCGGATTTCCTTATTATCCGTAAGGAATATGGTGGAGACTATATTGTGGACATCCTTGAACCGCACGACAACACACGTGATGACAACGTAGGTAAAGCCAAAGCTTTAGCACAATACGCTACGGAGAATCCTGCTATCGGTCGTGCTCAACTGATTCGTGTGGTCAAAACTGCCACTGGTACTGCTGTACAGCGTCTTGACTTCGCTGCGCATGGTGAACTCCGCGACAAGGTCGCTAACATCACCACCAACGAAGATCTCGACCATCTCTTCAACACCTTCGGCGAGTAAAATTCAAACTTTCACACTTTCACACATCTTTGTAACTTGTATCATTTTTACAAACACACAAACCTCACTATAGAAATAAGTACAAGCTATCCCTCATTGGCTTGTATTTATTTTCATAACAAAAATCATTTAGCTTGTATCTTTTTTTTATCTAATCTCTTGCACAAGTCAATTATTCTTCGTACCTTTGCACGCAAAATTTGATGACTATACTAACAAAATGTTATTTAATAGTATAGAATATGTATTTTTTCTGCCTCTCGTCTTTCTGATTTATTGGGCGATAGGCTATGCCAAAATCGGCGACACGCTGAAACTACGTCTGCAAAACGCATTTGTCGTCATCGCCAGTTACGTCTTCTACGGCTGGTGGGACTGGAGATTTCTCCTGCTTATAGCCTTTACCTCTTTCTGTTCATGGGGCAGCGGCTTGCTCATTGGCAAAGCCGCCACTCAAAACAAAGCAAAGGCATGGACGGTTGCAAATATCGTCATCAACCTTGCCATCCTCGTCATCTTCAAGTACTACGATTTCTTTGTTTCGGAGTTCGGACAACTATTCGGCATCTCCACGGATAGCCTGTTATTGCGCATCATCCTGCCGGTGGGTATTTCCTTCTACACCTTCCAAGCCCTTAGCTATTCCATAGACGTCTATCGCAAGAAGATAGAACCGACCAAAGACATCATCGCTTTCTTCGCGTTTATCGCGTTCTTCCCACAACTCGTGGCAGGACCTATCGAACGTGCTACTAACCTCTTGCCACAATTCCTTACTAATCGCAAATTCAGTTACGACCAAGGCGTAGATGGTATGCGCCAAATCTTGTGGGGCTTGTTCAAGAAAATCGTTATTGCCGATAACTGTGCCACGTACGTAGATCAAGTGTGGGCAACCTACGACACGCAAACAGGCAGCACTTTGCTCCTTGCCGCAATACTCTTCACCTTCCAGATATACGGAGACTTCTCCGGTTACTCGGACATCGCCATCGGTACTGCCAAACTATTCGGCATCAAACTGATGCGCAATTTCAACAACCCGTATTTCTCGCGTGACATTGCAGAGTTCTGGCGTCGTTGGCATATATCGCTTACCACTTGGTTCCGCGACTATGTGTATATTCCGTTAGGTGGTAGTCGTCCCGAAGTTCCTGCATCAGCCAAGAACCCCGACCGATACAAGAAATGGATTATTGTCCGTAATACCTTCGTCATCTTCTTGGTGTCTGGTATCTGGCACGGTGCCAACTGGACTTTCCTTGCATGGGGAGCCTACCATGCCATCCTCTTCCTCCCGCTCATTCTCCTCGGCGCAAATCGCAAATACACCAACCAAGTCGCCGAAGGTCGCATTCTTCCCACTTGGCGCGAATCCTTGCAAATGCTTTTTACCTTTGCACTTGTAGTAATTGGTTGGATTATATTCAGAGCGCCAAACATACCGGCTCTTTTCCATTATTTACAAAACATGTGGACTCCGTCTCTATTTTCAATACCATGGCACACAACCAGAATATTTTTCATTCCCTTGGTAGTACTTTTATGCTTAATATTTGAATGGTTTAACCGTTATCACGAACATGGTTTGGCACGTTGCGGCTCACATAGATGGCAACGATATATAGTGTATATTGCATTGTGGTGGAGCATTGCGTTCTTTGGCGGAGAGCAAACAGCATTTATTTATTTTCAATTCTAATGAAACGTTTCGTATTAAAAACCATACAACTGATTATACTGATTTGTGTTATATTTATCAGTTATTTTTTAGTCTGTCTATTATTGCTGAAGCCATTGAATACCGATGCAATCTATATTTGGGGAGATTCACAAACCTATCAAGGTCTTCAATTACATATACTTTCTGAAGCAACACAGTGCCCGGTGTACTCTGCCGCAGCACACGGTGGAGGCATGTATGATTTTCTTGTATTTGCGAATAATGTACCCACTAATTCCACATGCATTATTGGTTTCTCAGAAGCATGCTTGTATAGAAAGATTAATTTGGATAACAATCGCAGTGGTGTAAATATAACTGCATTAAATGAGTTATATCACTCCGGTTACCCCTGGTCCGAATGGATACGTATCTTTAGGCAGAATAGAGGGACTCCTAAACATAAATTTTGTACTACTCACGAAATGATTGCTTATGCAGATACGATATGTATATCCGAGCCTCTTGATTTATGGTGTAACATGTTTGCAAGAGAAGAAGCATTTCATCGCAATAAGCAAAGAGCATTTCTCTTAGGAGTAGAGCAGTTGCACAATAAAGGTTGCACACTTATTTTTGTTTCATTCCCTCTTCATGAATGGATAGAAGAATGTGCATCTTCTTCTATTAACCGCAAAAAAACAATAGAACTAAAGCTAAGATTATTAGACAACTACCATATACCGGAGAAAACATTGATATTAGAAAGTGATAGCTTGCTTATGCATGACTTATCGCATCTCAACGAAATAGGAGCACGAATTACCACTAAAATGCTTGCCGATTCCGTGCTTATAAATAAGAAAGATTGCTTTGTATCTATTAATCTTCCCAAAAAGTAAGAAGCTGCTAAATGGCTCGCTCCCTCCGAACTCACCGCCGAATCACCGAGCAGAATTGCGCCAAATGACCGAAAAAGTGCAAAAATATTTGCAGATATCATAAAAAAACAGTACCTTTGCAGCGCAAAAGGAGAGAGAACCATGAAAAAGATTCGGATAGTGATTATGGTCGCAGCGCTGCTGATGGCTGCGGAGAGTTTCGGTACACCGTGGGTGACGAAATCGTTCTTGCAGATGGTGACAGCGCCGATCAACAAACTGCAGAAGGGGACGTGCTACGCCGACTCGTGCGAGCACGTGATCGGGCTTCCGTACATAGCAGGCGGCAACGAGCGGCAGGTAGTCGATATCTATTATGCCAAAGAGAACCGCAAGAACGCCGTGGTGATCGAGGTGCACGGCGGGTTCTACGTGCGGGGTATGCGGCAGAACCATCGTCCGTACGCGTCGGTGTTTCTTAAGGAAGGATATGACGTGGTGCTGGTTGAATACCGCTTGGTGGATGGCGATTCAATTGACGTGGAGGATCAGTTACGAGATGTGTCGGCAGCCGCCGATTATCTCACGGTGCATGCCGAGGAGTTGGGGTTGAACAAAGACCGGATGTTCATCGTAGGCAGTTCGGCCGGCGGTCATCTGGCGCTGTATGTAGCCGAAGGTTCGGCGAACGAGTCCTTGCCTGTCCGTCCGCAGTTTTTCAAGCCGCGCGGGGTGATTCTCAACTGCCCGTCCTATGACTTCGCGAGTTATAACAGCACGGGGCTTTTCTACCCGAAGGCGATGGAGTGGTTTCTCGGTCCGCGGTATATGGACAGCGAGTGGATGCAGGCGATGTCCCCGCGCACGTGCTTCAGCGCTTACGAAGGTCCGCTGTTCGTCAACTCCAGCCGCGAGGATTTTCTTCGTTCGCAAGCCCTGCTGATCATGGATGACTGCGGCACGAGCACACGTCCGCTGGAGTTCGTGTTCATCGACAGCAAACGGAAGAAAGCGGGTCATGTGCACAACGTGAGCAATCCCGGGCTCAAAGAATCGATCGAAGTCAATCGACGGATGATCGCGTTCTTGGAGAGGTGGTTATAGGCGTTTTAAACCCCATTTTGCTGATATTATGCAATTTTAATTTGCATATATCAAATATTTTTACTATCTTTGCAGCGAAAAACATAAAAACCATCTATTATGAAAGATCTAATCAAAGGTGCAGCGCTGTTTATCGGAGGCGCTATGGTAGGTGCAGCAGCCGCTCTGCTGATGGCTCCCAAGAAAGGTGAAGAACTTCGTCAGGACTTGGTAGATTTGGCAGAAGAGGCTAAGAAACGCGCGCAGGACTACTGCGAGCAAGTGAAACAAAATCTGGCAGAAATGAATGCAGCTGCCGAGAAGCCGGCACCGGCTAAGAAGCCCCAAACTAAGAGACAGAAGAAGGAGGCTTAAGATGGAAAACGATTTTCTCAATCAAGCGAAAAAAGAATTGACCGAGTACGGCCGATCTGTCGGCGAGGTAGGTAAGTTACGCCTCGTGGGCATCATCAGCCGCGTCTTGGGTCTGTTCTTGCTGATCCTCACGATCGTGCTCTGCGCATTGGCTGTGTTCACGTTCGCAGCGGTGGCTATCATCGACATCTTATCGGAATTCATGTCTGTATGGGCTGCATCGCTGATCGTCGGCAGCACGTATCTGATTCTGCTCTTCGTGGCTATCCTATGCCGCAGACCGCTCTTCATCAACCCCTTCATTGCCCTGCTCACCAAGCAGATCAAGACCGAAGAAGAGTTGCGGTTGAAGACGATCGAGGCGGAGCACCAGGTAGAGGTTCAGCAGGTACGCATGACGTGTCAGGTCGAGAACGTGGTTCGGGAGTTTGACTTCTACGTGAGCCTGTTCTCCCGTATACGGCAAGCGATCAAACGGTTACTGAGCCTGAAGAAGAAATAAAATACCTCTAATACCATGTTAGAATACGTTGAGCGCAAGGGTTCCGATTGCTACAAATGGGACTCTGAATGCGCTGAGGGCTGTCTGCCGTTATGGATTGCAGACATGGATTTCAAGGCTGCCCAGCCTATTCGTGACGCGATGCAGCGTCGCTTAGATCACGGAGTGTTCGGCTATTCGATTGTGCCGCAAGCCAATTATGACGCAGTAGCGTCCTGGTTCGAGCGGCGGCATGGATGGAAGGGTATCAACCGCGATAACCTACTCTACACCACGGCGGTCGTTCCGGCTGTATCGGCTATCTTTGCCGCATTGGAGTTACGCATGGCGGAGTACCGGCGCAAGGGCGGCAAACCGACCGAGAACGAGCCGCTGCGTGTACTCACTTTCACGCCCGCATACAACTGCTTCTTCTCCTGTATCGAGAACATGGGCTGCGAGTTAGTTCCTTCGCCGCTCGTGCTACGCAACAACCGTTTTGAGATCAACTGGAAGGACGTAGAAGAGAAAGCCAAGACCGCTGACGTGTTCCTGCTCTGCAACCCGCACAACCCGACCGGACGCGTCTGGACCCGCGAGGAGTTAGAGCGGCTGGCGGCAATCATGCGCCGCGAGCATATGTTCTGCCTCAGCGATGAGATTCACTGTGAGTTCGCTTTCCCGGGACATGCCTACACGCCGTTTGCGTCCATCGTGATCAACGACACAGATTTCTGCGTGTGCACCTCCGCCAGCAAGGCGTTCAATATCGCCGGTCTGCTGTGCGCCAATATATACGTGCCGAACAAGGAACTGCACGCCCAGATCAACCACGCGCTGGAGATCCACGAGGTCAACGGACTCAATCCCTTCGGTCTCGTAGCCCAAGTAGCTGCTTACAACGAGTCGGAGGCATGGTTGGACGAACTGAACGAGCATGTGTACGGTAACTATTGCTATCTGCGCGATTTCCTGCACGAGCAGTTGCCGCAACTCCAGCTCCACGAGACGGAAGGCACGTACCTGGCATGGGTCAATATCGAAGCACTCGGTATGTCTGCCGAGACCTTCTGCCGCGACTTGGCACACAAAGGAAAAGTGCTCTTCAATCCGTCTGAGATGTACGGTACAGAGCACTATATCCGAATCAACTTAGCCACCTCGCGCGAGGTATTAGCCGAGGCGCTAAATCGTCTAAAAAACTATGTTAACGCACTAACTGCCCGGTGATATCATAGAGCGATTCGCCCACGAGGATATACAACCGACCATCGATCAACAACTTGCGATTAGTAACTGCAGGTTGTTGATTTTCTATTCCGGACGTACCACAATGCGTGAGATAGTCGGAATAGATATAAACGGTGGTGTTATCTTCATAAGTCACGGTAATACCTCCTATACCGCGATAACCGCTGTCTCCGCCGACCGTGAAGGTCACCGACGAAGCGCTACCTGTCCATGTATTACCGTTCATCGTGCCGGTGCTGGGCGTGAGCGCGTTGCCTTTGTCATTGGTGCCCGCCGTGAACGCGATTTGGCTCATCTGCGCGCCGGTGAAAGTGAGCGTAGAACCCGCATAGCAGCGTACCTCCGTATAATAGGTCGTCGCGGTACCTGCCGCTTCCTTAGCAAAAGTAACGGTTATATTGCCTATCTGCTCGGACGAGACGGCATTTCCCCGGCTATAGGAACTGAAGTCCGTAGAAGCCGTGACAGGACCTTGTCCTTGCTGTTGCTCGCCATGCGCGAAGACCGCGTAGTACGTCACATCTGCCGTAACGGCAGGGAAGTCAGACGGTTTGCCAAAGAGCGTCGGCGCGAGGTCGGTCGGCGTAGCGATAGGTGCTGTCGTCCATCCTACGAACAGGTTACTGGTCGCGGAGCATGACTCCGGTGTGTCCGGAAGGGTTAGGACGGTCTTATTCTCCTGAATCGAATCGACGGAGAGAACCGTGCCGTTCACCGACCACGACACGCCATACTTCGTATTCGTGGGAACGATCTGATTGTCGCAGGTCGGCGTCATCGTGGACAGGTCTACCGTCTGGTTCTGCTTGTTACCCCATATATACTCCACGAGATCGGGGTAGTCAATGAACGGATTTCGGTTATTCTGCTCCCCATAGACTCCTTGGTTACGGTCGATCTCCTTCTGCGAGACAGGGTCATTGCGGTGCCAAGCCAAAAGGAAATTGAGGCTGTAGGACGTGAGATCCGTAGGATTGGAGGTGAACATCGTTGCACCATTACCGGAATTGAGTACCTTGTCACGATAACGCGCCACCATATAAAAGAACGTGCGGGCGAAATCACCTTTGTAGCGGTCGTCGGGTTCATAAACCGTGCCTACACCGGAAGTCACAGAAGTACCGAGTTTGCCGAGTCCGTGGTGATCGGGGTCTTTGCTAAAACCGGAGAAGGAACTGACGACACCGTACGGGTAGTTCGAGCGCAGATTATTGATACGCGCGTCCGTCGGATAGACATTGAACATATCCGAGACCATGGGTCCGCTGCCGAGCCAAGACTGACAGCAGACGTGCTCTTTGTTCCATCCGTCACACACCGCCTTCTGCGGGGTATTCGCATCGTCCGCCGTAAAACGACAAGTCGAATACATATCCCATAGCGTATCGGCATAGAAGTCCGTCCGCTGGTAATGCGATTCCAGACCGTCGTAAGAGATGGTATTGTAGTTGCGTGATATACAGGTCTGCAGCGCCGAAAGGATGGTTGCAGGAGTCTTCTTTCCGTTTACATCATCATAGTAACCCTCCGGGATGGCGGCTACCCCTTCAATAACGTTAGCGAATAGGCTAACGGAGCACAGAAGACAAAGTACGAATATAGCTATTTTTTTCATTTTAGATTTAAGATTTTGATTGTTGATTTATAAAATCTCATGGAGGATCTCGCTGACTGTCGGGTGCGGGAAGACGACTTGCTCAAACTCAGCTGTCGTGTAACCCATACGCACAGCGAAGGAGGCTGCAGAGACGAACTCCGAGCACGGATTACCGATCATATGGACACCCAGCACGCTCTGTTTTTTCGCGTCGATGATCATCTTGCAAAGCCCCGTTTCGCCTTCGTTCTCCGCCATGAAACGACCGGAGAAAGTCATCGGCAGACGACGTACCTCGACAGGGATCGACATCTCAGCCGCTTGCGCTTCCGTGATACCTACCGATGCAATCTCGGGATTCGTATAAACGACCGACGGAATGGCGTTATAGGCGATGCGCTGGAGCGGTATGACTTTAAGCATACGACCGACTGCCACCTCGGCTTGACGGCTGGCCACATGCGCGAGCATGATCTTACCCGTCACATCTCCGCAAGCATACACATTCGGCAGGTTGGTCTTGCAGAAATCATCGATCACAATGGCACCGCGGTTGAGCTCGATATCATTGAGAGCCTCCAGGCCGTTGAGGTTCGCACGGCGACCGACGGAAACGAGAATTCGCTCTGCCTCGTATACTTCACCATTCGCCGTCACTTTACCGCCTTCGATGGACTCGACGCGGGTCTCTGTGAGGATGTTAATACCTGCTTTCTTATATTTCTCCAGAAGCACGGCCACCACCTCCGGATCGAGGTTCGGCAGGATAGACGGCAGGGCTTCGATGACCGTCACCGGTACACCGAGTTCGTGGTAGAGCGTAGCGAACTCCATACCGATCACTCCGCCGCCGACGATGATGATCGACTTCGGAAGTTCCGTTGCATTGAGGGCATCCGTGCTGTCCCATACCGCAGGATTATCCTGAATGCCGGGAATAGGCGGAACGAAGTTCGTCGAACCCGTACAGATCATCAGGTTCTCCGCCTCGTAGGTCTCGCCGTTGCACTCGATCGTCACGAGTTCGTCCGTGCGACTGATCACATTGGCAAAGCCCGTCACGAGCGTACAATGTTCGTTATTGAGGCGCTGCTTGATGCCCGCTACAAGTTTGCGCACCACGATGGTCTTGCGTTTCTGCATCGCCGCAAAATCGAAACTCACGTTCTCTGCGGTCACCCCGTACTTCTGCGCGTGCGTCGCGTTATAATATTGTTTTGCGCCATAGAGCAACGATTTGGTAGGGATACAACCTACGTTGAGGCACGTGCCGCCGAGGGCGGTGTGCTCAAAAAGGATCACATCTTTGCCTGCCTTAGAGGCTTTTTCAGCAGCCGTATATCCCGCAGGACCGCCGCCAATGATTGCTAAAAAATATTTCATATTTTGTTTTTTATTCGGATCTCAGGTGTGCTTTGCAAAACTATACTGTTAGCCGGAACATCTTGGGTTAACCAGATATTACCTCCCACTACCGTGTCATGACCGATGGTGACGCGACCAAGGATAGAGGTATTGGAATAGACCGTGACATGGTCCTCCAAAATCGGGTGACGAGGAATGTCTATCGGTCGACCTTGGTCATCGTATTCGAAATTCTTCGCTCCGAGCGTCACACCTTGGTATAACACCACATGCGAACCGATGATAGCCGTTTCGCCAATAACGACACCGGTACCATGGTCGATGCAGAAATACTCGCCTATCTGCGCGGCAGGGTGAATATCTATTCCGGTGCGGCTATGCGCTAACTCGGTCAACATACGCGGAATACGCGGCACTCCGAGTTGGTACAACACATGCGCAGCGCGGTAATGAATCATCGCATATTGCAGCGGATAAGAAAGAATCACTTCGCCGCGATCTGTGACCGCCGGATCGTTATGCAGCACCGCATCCACATCGGTGTTGATAAGCCGTTTGATCTCGGGTATCTGCGCCCAGAAAGCATCCGGCAAACAGAGATCTTTCGGCGCTTCTACTGCAGGGTAATAATCCGGAAAGATGACGCCCTGCAGATACAGGACGAGTTGTTTGAGTTGCGATATAGATGGGACATTTACCATTTGGTCATTTACCATTTACCATTTACCATTTATTTAGTCAGTTACAACACCGACAGGTATCGTTCGCCGGTGTCGGGCAGAAGAACCACGATATTCTTGCCATTATATTCGGGTTGTTGGGTCAGTTGCAGCGCTGCAGCGTATGCAGCGCCGGAAGAGATACCGACGAGCAAGCCGTGATCTTTGGCCAATGAACGAGCAGCAGCAAAAGCTTCTTCATTCGTGATGGTCATTACACGGTCAATAAATCCCGGATGGTAGGTCTCTGGCTGAAAACCGGCACCTATACCTTGTATCTTATGCGGACCCGGGTTTCCGCCGGACAGAACGGGTGAAGAAGCGGGTTCTACGGCGATGATCTCAACGAGCATATTCTTTTCTTTCAACGCCCGCCCTACTCCACTCACCGTGCCGCCTGTACCTACACCGGCAATGAAGACATCCACTTGTCCGGCGGTATCCTCCCAAATCTCCTGACCCGTAGTAGCATAATGGATAGCAGGGTTAGCGGGGTTCGTGAACTGACCTAAAATAACCGCATTCGGCATCTCGGCACACAACTGTTCCGCTTTCGCAATAGCTCCTTTCATTCCTTCGCTTCCGGGCGTAAGCACGAGTTCGGCGCCATAAGCCGCCAACAGGTTTCTGCGTTCTACCGACATAGTATCGGGCATGGTGAGGATCACGCGGTAGCCTTTGAGTCGTCCTATCCACGCGAGTCCTACTCCGGTGTTGCCGGAAGTGGGTTCGATGATGGTAGCACCCGGAGTGAGTTGACCGCTTTTCTCGGCATCCTCAATCATCGCCAAAGCGGTACGGTCCTTAACCGAACCACCGGGGTTGAAACGCTCCAGTTTGAGGAACAAGCCCGGTTGTATCTCGAGCATCGGCGTTGAGCCGATCATGTCTAACAGACTTTTGTAAATCATAAGCTTCGTAAATATATTCTCACTGCCTCAGCCACCATCTCCGGGCAGGGACGTTTTTCGTAGTACTCGGGCGTACGTTCTGCGGGATGGGGATCAAGATCGAGTTGGACGTTACACTGTCCTTTCGGCGCCAAGCCTAAGAGCTCAGCACAGACCAAAGAACCGTACTTGCCTTTGAACTCACCGGCAAGCTGCTGCACAAAGGCATAGTTCGCCATCTTACCGGCGTTGTCATGAGGCGTAGCCGATCCGTTCTGGAGCCCGGCCAACATAAACATACCGCTGGCTGCACCGCACACCAACCGCATTCTGCCCATACCGCCGCCAAAAGAAGCGGAGAGACGCAATGCCAGTTGTTCGTCCGTAATACCGTATAAATCCGCACAGGAAGCAAAAACAGCCTGCGAACAATTAAAACCCTGTTTGAATAATTCCACCGCCCGTTGCGCACGAGCTTCGATCTCTTGTTCTGTCATAGTCACACACTTTTGCGCTGCAAAAGTACAAAAAAATTTTGATATATGCAAAAATTGTTGTAAATTTGCAGCAAATTTTGAATATAGTCTATGGAACGGGAGTTTATCTTGATTAATATCATCGGTTTTGACAAACCGGGTGTGACGTCGGCAGTGACGGAAGTGTTGGGTAAGTACGGTGCGTTCGTGCAGGATATCGGGCAGTCGAACCTGCATCACCAGTTGAACCTGAGTATCCTCATTCGGGTGGATGACCCGAGTCAGAGCGGTGAGATGATCAAGGAGGTGCTGTTCTGCTGCTCGCGCTTGGAGATGATCGTTCGATTCACGCCGCTGAGCGAAGAGGAATATGCGGCTTGGGTAGGTCGTCAGGAGCAGGAGCGTTACGTAGTAACGTTGTTAGCCCGCGAGATCAATGCCCGTCATATCGCCCGCGTGACAGAATTAGTAGCCAAGCGGCAACTGAACATCGATAATATCCTTCGTCTGAGTGAGCGTCCGAGCGTGGAGATACCGGTGGAGAAACGGCACAGTTGTATCGAGTTCTCGCTGCGCGGTAACCTACCCGACCGCGAGGCGCTGCAGCGCGAGTTGCTGGAGGTGTCACGCGAGGAAGGTATCGATATCTCGTTCCAGAAAGATGATATGTTCCGCCGTAACCGCCGCCTGATCTGCGTGGATATGGACTCGACCTTCATCCAGACGGAAGTCATCGACGAACTCGCTATGCGTGCCGGCGTAGGCGATCAAGTGAAAGCCATCACACTCTCTGCCATGCGCGGCGAGATCGATTTCAAGGAGAGTTTCACGCGCCGCGTAGCGCTGCTCAAGGGTCTGGACGAGAGCGTGAAGCAGGATATCATCGACCACCTACCGATCACCGAAGGGGCAGACCGACTCTTCTCGGTACTCAAGAAATGCGGTTTCAAGATCGCGATCCTCTCCGGCGGATTCACGTTCGTAGGCAAATACCTGCAAGAGCGCTTCGGTGTCGATTACGTCTATGCGAACACCTTGGAAGTAGAAGACGGTAAGTTCACCGGTCGGTATATAGGCGATGTGGTAGATGCAAAGCGTAAAGCCGAACTGCTGGAACTGATCGCGCAGGTAGAGCATATCGACTTGGCGCAGGTGATTGCGGTAGGCGATGGTGCGAACGATCTGAACATGCTCGGCAAAGCCGGTCTGGGTATCGCTTTCCACGCCAAGCCGAAAGTAAAAGAAAACGCCCAGCAGGCGATCTCTACGGTCGGACTGGACGGTATTCTGTATTTCTTAGGCTTCCGCGACGCTTTCCTCAAGTAATCGTTTCCTGCGGATGTAGAAGAGTCCGCAAGCAAGGATGAAGTACACGCCCGCGAGTATCCACAGGGCGATGTACTCTGTGCTCGTGGTGGCGATAGAAGCTCCCATCGAATTAATATGAATGAACGCGTGCGCGCCGTGCGTGTACGGGATCAGGCACGCGATATACCACCATGCATCGGGGATCATCTCCTTCGGCCAGGATATACCGGCCATAAAGAGGAAAATCAAGGAGCTGGAGATGAGGATCACCAGACCCGACTCGCGATTGCGGATAAACACCGACACGCACATCGCAAAGAAGATGATGGCAATCAGATAGGGCACGATCAGGAACTGAATGTCCCAGAATGAACCGATATGCGGGATGTCGAACAGACGCGGCAGCGCGCACAGTAGGATGGTCGCCAGGGCGTAGTAGATCGTGAAACAAGCGCCGGCACGACCGATCAACGAACTGAACGTGTATTTCTCTTCGTTCTCTTCACGAATCGTTCCGCCGAGCATACAGATACCGAAGAAGAGCGTCTGGTGTAGGATCAGCATCAGCACCGCGGGGATGAGGAACGAACCGTATCCGCCGGTAGGGGTGAAGAGCGCAGTCTCCGTATAAGGTGCATCCTGCACGAGTGCCCATGCCATCTCAGGACCGATACCCATCTGCTCGTAGCGATCGATCTGGATATTGCGCATGGACTCGAGCATGACGTTGTTACAACTGAGGTAGATCGCCTTCATGTATAGGAAAGACGACATGTCGCAATAGAGCGATATATGTGCCTTACCGAGCGGGTCAGCAAGTTGTTTGGCAAAGTCACGCGGGAAATAGATGATACCGTGCACTTTCTGATTGCGGAGCAGCTGTTCCGCCTCCGCCATGGACGTACAGGTATGCGTGAGCCGGATGTCCGGAGAGGCATTCCATCGATGCAGGAACTCCCTACTCTGCGGGGTGTTGGATAAATCCACCACCGCCACCGGTACATCCGTGATTTGCTCGTTCCAATAGAGGGCTTTGTAGATGAGCGGGTACGCGAGCGTCGCCACGATGAAGATCACCGTCACGCCCGGGTCACGGAAGATACGGAGAAGTTCATTGACGAACGCTTTGACTATCGGGTATTGGTATTTGGCCATCTTTCAACTTTAAACTTTAAACCTTAAACTTTCACCTTTCACCTTTCACCTTTCACCTTATTTCAGCGGATAATTCCAATAAACAAGGGCACGGTGCAGTCGCGGAGCGACACAGAGTGCAGTCAGCAGGAAGACGGTGAGAGCGAGCATATACGGCAGACTGTTCTCCACCGGCGCGGCCATCAAGGCTTCGTTGACATAGATCAGGTAATAATGCCGTAGCGGCTCCATGTACGAGATCGCTTTGACCGGCGCAAGCATGGAGGTCTGCGGATAGGTGAAGCCGGAGAGCGAGAAACCGAGCATGGAGTACAACGCTCCGATCGACAAGGCGTCTCGCAGCGTCGGCAGCAGACCGATCAGCGTGATACCGAGCGCCTCCATCGCGAGGATGAAGAGCACTAAGCCAAAAAGCAACCGACCCGTACTACCATAGACGGGGAAGCCTGCAAAACGGTATAGGATGACGTGACAACCGATACCGAGCACAATATAGATGAGCGTGTACGGGAGTAACTTACCGATCATGGCGAGGGTGTAGTTACCGCCGGCTGCACGCAGCCAGGCATGCGACGTTCGCATCTTGAGTTCGAAGCCGATGGCGAAGATCGTCAGCATCAGGCATATCAGACCGAGGATACCCGGCAAGATCGTGCTCACCAGATAAACGGAGTAGTTACCCCACGGATTTGCCACCATATGTCCCTCGATAGCGAGCGGCTGGATACGATTCATGATCACATCATCCGGCAGACCTTTCTTACGGAGCACCTCGCGCTGGAAAGCACCCGACACGAGGTTCGCCATGGTCAGCATCTGCTTGTACGCCGTGTTACCACCGAGGGTGTAGGCGTTGGTGACATAGAAATCGATCCGCGGCCGCTTGAGCGATACAAGGTCTCTATAGAAACCCTCGCGGATGATGAAGATACCGTAAATCTTACCCTGCTGCATTGCCTCGCGCGCCTCGGGGTACGAGTTCGTGATGAGCTGGATATCCACTGAAGGTGTCGCTTGCATCTCATGCGTCAGACGACGGGAGATGGAGGTTTGATCAAGATCCACCACCGCCATCGGCATCTTCTCCGCCGCTCCTCCCTTCATCAGCGTGAGGAAGAAGAAGGTGGAGAGCACCATGACGCCCACCGAAGCGAACATATAGAGCGGGCGCGCGAACATAATATGGATTTCGCGCACGCACACGCGCCAAATGTTGATGAAAAGGGACTTCATTCCATCATTCTATCATTCCATCATTTTATCAATGACTAACGCGGTCATACCCGGACGAAGGTCAGGAATGGTCACGGTCGGACGACATTTGACATCGAAGGTACGGACGTCATAACCGCCGTTTTGCTTGGTCGAACGCCAAGTAGCGTAGGTTCCCATCGCTTTGATATGGGTCACGGTCAGCGGATATCGGTTGTCCTTACCAAGCGCGGGGATGTTGACCTCGATCATGCCTCCCATGGGGAACTTATCGAGCATGTCTTCGCGAACGGAGAAGGTGAACCACACGTCCGTCATATCCACGATGGACATAACGGGACTACCCTGTCCCACCAGTTCGCCCACCTTCGGGAACAGCTCGCTTACCTCGCCGTCACAGGGGGACAGCAGGTATTTCTCTGCTTCCGCCGCCGCTACTTCCTGGAGGATACCATCCACGCGGGCTACCTGGGCTTCCGCAGCGGCCTTATCCTCTTCACGTGCACCTGCAAGCGCCATCTGGTACTGACTGCGGGCGGCCTTGACGGTTGCTTCCGCGGCTTTGTACTGCGCCTCTACCTCATCGCGTTTCTGCGCGGAGACAACCCCTTTGTCGTACAGACGTTGCACACGCTCGTAGCTCTTGCGGTAGATCTCCTCGCCGGCTTTGGCTTTCTGGTACAACTCATACGCACCTTGCACTTGCTCGCTGCGGGCACCGTTCTTGGCTTTCTGGTTAACGGCCTCCGCCATATCGCGGGCTGCGAGTGCCTGTGCTTTCTTAGCCTCTACCTCGGGCGAATAGATGATGACGAGCGTGTCGCCTTTCTTGACCTGCTCACCTTCTTCGTAGAGGTACATCTCGATACGTCCCGGTACCTTACCGGACACGCGGTACTCTGCCGCTTCCGCTTCGCCTTGGATAAGCGTCTTCTCCGGACGCAGGGCGATGATACCGACAATCGCTACAATCACTACAACGGCTAACAGCGCTATCAAACCGAATAGCAAGCTGCCTTCTTTCACTCTTTTCATATTATAACTGTCCTAAATATTTACGAAGTTTGGTTTCCGTGGTTTTAGCTTCTGCCTCCGCATCCACGAGGTCGGTAGCCGCAGCGAGCCATGCCGTCTGCGCCTGCATCAACTCAGAGGCGGTGATCATACCGGCATCATAGGACTCCTGCGCCATGCGGAGCACCTCGGCGGCGTTATTCTCTGTGAGACGAGCCAGCGCGATCTTCTGCTGTGCCTCCATTAGTTTCTGGTTGGCCTGCGTGGTCTGGAGCGTCAGTAACTCGCGTGTCTCATCGGTCTTGAGCGCTACGGCATTGGCGGCGTGCTTAGCGGCTTTGTAACGCAGGATATCGTCGGCATGCACGATCGGCACGTTCACTACCACGCCGGCAGAGAAGAATCCTTTACCGTCCCATTTGGCGCTGAAACCGTTATCCACGTTCGGGTTGGTATACATATAGCCCGCTGATGCCACGATATTCGGTTGCAAGCCCGCCGAGGCCAGCTTGGCATTGGACTTGGCTATTTTCTCTGCCTGCTCGAGCAGTTGAAGTTCCGAACGACCGGCTACAGCGGCTTCCACATTGACCTCATCGGCAGCGAGCGTGGTCTCACTCAGACCGCTCTCATCCAGCGCGAAAGTCGTGCTGAGCGGCAGACCGCATACCTGCGCCAGCGCCATATTGGATAACGTCAGACCATTCTCTGCCTGCAGTTTCTTCACCTCAGCTTCACCGCGTTTGGTGGTTACCTTCAGCAGATCCGACTGCGTCAACAGTCCTTCGCCAAGCGCCTCTTTGACATCTTCCTCCAGTTGCACAAGCAAATCATAGTACTGGTTCGCCAGCGCTTTCTTCTTCGACACCGACACTACGCGCCAGTAGGCCTCATCCACCGCGTAGATCGTAGCGTCATGCTTCGCACCCGCCTCGATATTCGCCATGGTCTCCGTGGCTTGGGCGATCTTATAGAGCTGTATCAAACGTCCGCCGACATAGATCGGTTGCGTGATACCCACGTGGGCTACCACCACATGCGTCAGGTCGAAAGTCAACTTGTCATACAGCACCTGATAAGCGTCGGCTATCTTCTGACCGGCTTTGTTGGTGATACCCGTCACGGCGTCTTCAAACACCGTTCCCTTCGCCGCGGCCTCTATCTTACCGAGCATACTCGCATCGCTCCAATCGAACGTCGCCGTTCCGTCCGCATTGACGGTAGCCGTTCCGAAAGAGAGCGTGGTAGAGTTCGCCAACATGTGCGCGTTGCGCGAGTTCCACATGTAGCTACCATTCGCCGTGATACGCGGGAACATAGACGCCAGCGCAGCCTGACGGTTGTACTTAGCCGCCAGACGATTCTCCTCCTGCGCCTTGGTGGACGCACCGGAAGTTAAAGCCAGATCGCGGCATTGCTGTAAGGTGTAGTAGATGGTGTCACCGGCAAAAGCCGTCATCACCATGCTGCTAACCAGCAAAATCATGAATAAACGTTTCATATATTTCATCATTTCATCATTTCATCATTATACCATTGCTCGAGTTGCTCGTTGAACTCACGGCGGGTAAGGGTCTGTGCCCAAGTACGTACGTCGTCCGTGTGGTCCTCAAAATGCAGATGCACCGTGCGGCGCCATTTCCATTGTTTGTCCTTCAGCTTCGACCACCGGCTGCCCTCCAACCCGCGCATGCGGCAGAGGATAACACGTACGCCTTCGGGCAACTCGCGGCATACCTCGTACGCTAACCGGCGGTTACCGATCACCTCTTTATCCACCGTTTTGATGTGACCGGAAGGATAGAAACAGATCTCTTTGCCTTGAGCCAGACTGTCAAGCACGATGCGGGTCAACTGAGAAGCCGAATCGGCCTTATCTTTTAAACTCTCCGCTTTCGACTCTCTACTCTCCACTTTCATCAGGTCCGGAACTTCGATGGCGTCGGCTTTGCGAAGGATATGTCCGTAGAACTTATGCCGCATGAAGAGCTCGTCCACCAGCGGCCGTATCGGCAGCCACCATTCTTCGCTGAACAGGATCAGCGGATCGATATACGCGGAGTGGTTCGGCAGCACCAGATGTGTCGCCCCATCCCGCAGGACTTCTTCGCCGGTCACCTGAATGTCATAGTGCCAGTGAAAAAAGAATTTTACTATTTTACCTAATGTATATCTATCCATTGAATATTTTTTATGTATTTTTCTTTTTATAAATCTTCTATTATTTTTAACAATGAGTCATTTTTTCGATCAAAGAAGAGCGCGTCCATGCCGGCGTTCTGTGCACCGATCACGTCGGTGGTCATCGAGTCGCCGATCATCAGCACCTCGTGCGCCTGCAAGCCCGCGCGACGCAAAGCCTCTTGATAGAAGCGTACATCGGGTTTGTCGTAGCCTATATCCATCGAGATGAACGTATCCTCGAAGAAGGGCAAGATGCCTGCCTGCTCGAGGCGACTGCGTTGCAGATGACCGAAGCTGTTGCTCGCCGCAAAGAGACGATAACCCTTCGCCTGTAGCCTCTCTAACATCTCTCGCGCTCCCGGTACCAGCGTGTGGGTCTTGCCCCATGCTGCACGGAACGCGTGCTTGAACGGATCGACGGCCGTGTCCGGATAACCGATCGTAGCGATGAACTCCTTCGGATATAGCTCCATCACTTCGGCGATGGTATGCATGCCGTGCTTCGCTTCCGAGAACAACCGCCCGCTGATTTGAAAGAACAAATCAAAATACTCCGGATGTTCAGGTAGCGCCATATTGAAAGCTTCTCGACAACAAGGAACGTAGTCGAGAAGTGTGTCGTCAATGTCAATAAAGATAGCTTTGTACATTTATCCCAGTAGTCGGGTAGGCGAGATTCGAACTCACGACCTCCTGCTCCCAAAGCAGGCATTCTAACCGGGCTGAACTACTACCCGTTTGCTCAAAAGCGGGTGCAAAGGTACTGCTTTTATTTGATATATGCAAATAAATTTGCAAAAAAGTGCTATAATTCGACCGTTTGCCCCTTTTTCGGCACCTCTACATGCTTAAATCCCGCTTCCTCCAGGTGCACCTTATACGTCTCAGCTGCCTCTTCTTCGCCGTGCACCACAAACACCTGCTTCACCTGCTCGGGCATCAGGCTGCGCGTCAGGTAGTCCAGCATTTCCTTATAGTCGCCGTGCCCCGAGAAACCCTCGAGTTTGGTGATCTGCGCTTTGATCTTACGGTCGAGACCGAAGATGGATATCCACTGCAGACCGGGTTCCTGGATACGTGCGCCGAGTGTCGTCGGGGCACAGTAACCTACGATCAGCACCGTGCACCGCGGGTCGGAGATATGATTCGCCACGTGGTGCTTGATACGACCAGCCTCTAACATACCGCTCGCGGAGATGATGATACTGGGTTCGTCCTTGTGGTTCAGCGCCTTCGACTCGCGGATGTCCGTGATATAACGTAAGGTGTTGAAACCGAACGGATCGGGATCAAAACGCATCGTGTCCTGCACCTCGTCGCTCAACTCATCCGGATACATGCGGAAGATCTGCGTGGCGTTCGTACTCATCGGCGAGTCCACATAAACGGGTATATGCGGTAACCGGCCGTCGTTATACAGCTGGTTCAGTACATAGACGATCTCTTGCGTTCTGCCCACCGAGAAAGAAGGAATCAGCAACTGTCCTTTGCGATAGACGCAGGTGTCATCCACGATGCCGAGCAACTGCTCTTCGGTCACCATCGGGTCATCATGCAGCCGGTCTCCGTAGGTCGATTCGCAGATGAGGTAGTCACACTGCGGGAACAACTGCGGACTCGGCAGTATATGCGAATGCAAACGACCTATATCACCGGTGTAAGTGATCCGCTTCCAACGCTTTTGATCTGAATTCTGACTTCTGACTTCTGAATTCTCAGCCTCATACACTTCCAGCGAACAAATCGCGCCGCCGAGCATATGGCCGGAGTTGGTGAAGGTCAGCAGCACATCGTCGAACAGCCGGAAACGACGGTCGTAACTGTATGTTACGAAATGCTTCATCGCGCGATCCACATCGTGCTGGTTATAGAGCGGTTCCACGAAGTATTTCTTACCCTTCTCCTTATGCGGGTTCTGCTTGTCGATCTTCTTGTTGTACGTCCGCACATCCTGCTCTTGGATAAACGCCGTGTCGGCGAGCATCAGCGCACACAAATCGCGTGTGGCAGGGGTGCAGTAGATATCGCCCTTGAAGCCCATTTTGACGATGTACGGGATCAGACCCGAGTGATCGATATGCGCGTGACTCAACACCACGCAGTCCAGCGTTGCAGGATCAAAACCCAGATCGCGGTTATCCGCATCCGTCTCCATACCCTTACCCTGATACATGCCGCAATCCAAGAGGATCGTGTGCCCCGAATCGGTGGTGATCAGATGCTTACTGCCCGTCACCTCCCGTGTCGCACCTAAGAATTGTATTTTCATGGTTTAATTCGATTTGTGGCACAAAATTACTACAATTTTTGCATATATGCAAGTAATCGCACGTTTGTTATAAAAAAAACGCAAAATATTAAGCAAAAAGAAAATAAATTTGCACATGTCAAAAAAAAGCAGTACTTTTGCAGTCGGATTGTGTGCGTATGTGAGTACACATGCACACGAGCATATAAAAAAGGTATGAAAGAACTGATAGAAAAAGCGCAACATATCGTGATTTTTACGCACATGGCTCCGGACGGTGACGCGATGGGATCAAGTCTGGCGTTATATCACTGTTTAAACGTGCCGGAGGCACAGTTGAACGCGGCAAAGGGGTTACAGGTTACAGGTGACGGGTTACGGGATGTAACCGTCATTGTGCCGAATGCGTATCCGAGTTTTCTGGCATGGATGCCGGGTGCAGATCAGATACGGATTTACGAGAAAGAGAGTGCAGCGTGCGACAAGCTGATTGCCGAGGCGGATTTGTTCATCTGCACGGACTTCAACGACCCGAAACGTATCGGACCTATGGGGGAGAAGATGTTGGCTAACCCGGCGAAGAAGATCCTCATTGACCACCATCTGAATCCGGTGGACTTCGCCGATGAGGTGCACTCCGAACCGGAAGCAAGCTCGAGTTGCGAGATCGTGTATCGGCTGTTAGCCGATGAGGGGTTACAGGTTACGGGTGACGGGTTAACGACGGATATCGCGACCTGTATCTACACGGGTCTGATGACGGATACGGGGAACTTCAGTTATAACTCGGCGCGATGCGAGATCTACGAGATCGTTGCGGAGCTTGTACGCGCGGGCGTAGAAAAGGAGAAGGTGTACGATGCGGTGTTCAACCAGTACTCGACCGACCGAATGCGTTTAACGGGTTATGCGTTATACCGCAAGATGCGAATCTATCCGGAGCATCACCTGGCGCTCATCACGCTGGATGCCAATGAGTTGGATCGTTTCCATTACCAGCCGGGTGACTGCGAGGGTTTGGTGAACATGCCGCTGCAGATAGGCGATGTCTATTACTCGGTGTGTATGCGCGAGGAGCGCGCGAAGCCGGGTACACCCAAGTCGCGCATTCGTATCTCGTTCCGCTCGCAAGGTGACCGACCGGTGAATATATGGGCCGGCGAGGTCTTCCACGGCGGCGGACATATGAACGCCTCCGGAGGAGAGATCTTCGGAACGATCGATCAAGCAGTAGCACTTTTTGAAAAGACTTACAAAAAGTATTTGAAGATTTGAGATTTCACATTTTAGATTTTAGTATATGAAGAAAGCATTTTTGATTTTAGCAGCAGCGATGAGCCTCAGCGTGATGGCCGAGGAACCGCTGATGACCATCAACGGCAAAGCCGTTAGTGCAGAGGAGTTTCTGTACATCTATGAAAAGAACAACCAAGCCGGAGCTGTCGATCCGAAGACGATGGACGAGTATTTGGACATGTTCATCAATTTCAAACTCAAAGTGGCAGAAGCCGAGGCACAGGGCATCGACACAACGGAGAGTTTCCTCAAGGAACTGAAGGGCTACCGTGCGCAGGCTACGCCGAAGTACATGCAGGATGCAGCCGCTATGGACAGCCTGATCGAGATGAGTTGGCGTCATATGGCCAAAGACCGCCGTGCCGCACATATCGCTATCCAGTGCCCGATGAACGCAGACGATTCTACGCAGGCAGCGGCATGGGAGAAGATCAACAACGCCTATAACCGTGTAGCGGTAGGTTTCCCCGTCAAGACCAAGGGCGGCAAAGCGAAGCTCCTCAAGAAAGAGCCGTTTGACAAAGTGGCACGTGAGCTGAGCACCGACCCGAACGTACAGGAGACCGGCGGTGAGTTAGGTTGGATCACGCCGTTCCGCTATGTCTATCCGCTGGAAGAGGCTGTCTATACGACCGAGGTAGGTCAGATCAGCAAACCGTTCCGTACCCAATACGGCTGGCATATCGTGCTGGTAGAAGAAGAGCGTGACCACCTGGAGGTAAAAGCGAGTCATATCATGAAGATGGTGCCGGCAGACAGTCTGGATGCTATCAAGAAAGCTATGATCGACAGCATCGCCGGTATCGTGAACGCAGAAAACTTCGCCGAGGTAGCCAAGACCGAGTCTGATGACCGCGGCAGCAGTGCGCGTGGCGGTGAACTCGGTTGGTTCGGTAAAGGAATGATGGTGAAGCCGTTCGAGGATGCCGCTTTCGGTATGCAGGTTGGCGCTATCAGTGCACCTGTTCGCAGCCAGTACGGTTGGCACTTGATTTACAAAGAGGCAGAGCGCGGTATCCAACCGCTCGACTCGATGCGTGCGCAGATCCAACGTCAGGTACAACGCGATGAGCGTGCGAAAGAGGCAGACAAGAGTTTCATCCGCAAGACCCGCGCCGAGTATAACCTGCCGGCAGAGATGAGTGACGAAGAGGTACGCGAGTATGCCGATGCACATCTGGAGGAGAAATATCCGGACTTGAAGAACCTCGTTCAGGAGTACCACGACGGTATCCTGCTCTTCGAGGTATCGCTGCGCGAGGTATGGGACAAAGCTGCTAAAGACACAGCAGGTCTCGAGGCGTACTTCAAAGCGAACAAAGAGAAATATCCGTGGGAGAAGATGCACTACAAAGGCTGGTTGATTCAAGCCAAAGACCAGACGAGTGCTGCCGCTGCCAAGTCTATCATCCTGGCAGCTGACAAAGACTCCGTGGAGAGCTATATCGCCAAACGTATCAATAACGACAGCGTGCAGTATGTCAAAGTACAGCACGGTCTGTGGGAAGTAGGTCGTAACAAACTCGTGGACCGTTTCGGCTTCAAGTTGCGTTATGCCTACAAGCCGAATCCGGACTATCCGGTAGTGGTTTGCGTAGGTAAGAAAATGAAAGCACCGGAGAGTTGGGAAGACGAGAAAGGCAAAGTGACCACCGATTACCAGGACTACCTGGAGGCTGAGTGGATCAAACAACTGCGCGCTAAATACCCGGTGGTTATCAACGAGAAAGTTTGGCAGAAGATTCGTAAGTGATAGATGCGGAAGTACGCGCCGTACATATTCATCGCAGGTTTGTTCCTCTGTCTTTACGGAGCGCTATATGAGCGTCCCGTTCGTTGGGATTTGACGGACGACAAGCACTATAGTCTCAGCGAGGCATCCAAAACCTTGCTGCGGGCTACCGACGAACCCATCAAAGTGACGCTGCTATTGGACGGCGATCTCAATGCCGGTTTCCGCCGACTCAAGAAAGCCACGGAGGAGACCATCGAGGAACTCGGCGTCTATGCCGACGTCGTAAAGGTGAAAGGTGAAAGGTTAAAGGTGAAAGGAGATTCTCTCGGTCTCTCGCCGATCATCATCCACGAGCGGGAGCAGAACGGCAAGACCGCGCAGACAACGGTTTACCCCTATGCGCTGATGTCGTACAAAGGGCGTCGGGCTGTTGTGACGCTGCTCAAGAACACCCGCGGGCTGAGCGGCGAGGAGAACCTGAACGCCAGCATCGAGCAACTCGAGTTCGCGTTCATGGAAGCACTGCATCTGCTGCAGCAGACCGAGACGCCACGCGTGGCGATCTTGGAAGGTCACGGTGAACCCGACGAGGCACATACCTACGACCTGATGGCTGCGCTAAGTAAGTATTTCCAGATCGATCGGGGAGCGTTAGTCGAGAGCCAAGAATCAAGCGTGGAGAGTCATATGCTCGACCCGTACAAGGCGATTATTATTGCGAGTCCGCAGACAGCGTTCAGCGATGCCGAGCGGTTCGTGATCGATCAGTATATCATGCGTGGCGGTGCGGTGCTGTGGGCAGTGAACGGGGTGCGTTTCAGTGAGCAGGTGCTGCAGAGCGACGGCTTCACGCCGATCGTAGCACTCGATCTCGGACTTACGGAGATGTTGTTCAAGTACGGCGTGCGTGTCAACCCGGCTTTGGTGCAAGACATCCAGTGCCTGCCGATTCCGGTGAACGTAAGCAACGACCCGCAGCAGCCGAACCTGCAACCTATGCCGTGGACATACGCGCCTCTGCTGCTGACCAGTCAGGGTTCGCCTATCACGCGTAACATGGGTCAGGTGATGAGTACATTCGTCAGCCCGATCGATGCCGTGGGTGGCGAAGACGGGATCGAGAAACGCGTGCTCTTAGCTACGAGTACGGCAAGTCGCGTGACCGGTACACCCGGCGAGGTGGACCTGAGCGACATGAATCCCGAAATGGCGGATTTCAAGTACCAGTATGTGCCGGTAGCGGTCTCGTTGGAAGGATGCTTCGCGAGCGCTTATGCGCATAGGATGGTGCCCGAAGGGGTAGAGACAGACGAAGCGATCCGTAAGACCGGCGTGAAGACGCGGCAAGTAGTGATCGGTAGCGGCAGTGTGCTGCTGAACGAAACGCAGAAAGGACAAGTGCTGCCTATGGGTTACGACCGCTACAGCGGGATGCAGTTCAGCAACCGCGATTTCGTAACGAACGCGGTGCTGTGGTTAACGGACAGCGAAGGTCTGATCTCACTGCGAGAGAAGAGCGTGGCACTGCGCCTGCTCAACGACAAACGTGCACATGAGAAGCGCACCCAAGTGCAACTGATCAGCACCATCAGTCCCGTGGCGATCTTGGCGCTGATAGGCGGAATAGTGTGGATTATACGAAAACGAAAATATGAATATAAAGGTTAAAGGTTATGGGTTATAGGTTAAAGGTTATGGGTTTGATGACTCTTTGTGCTTTGCTCTTTGTTCAGGCAAAGGCTCAGGAGTTATTGAATTATCCGCTGGATACGGTGAACGGCGAAGAGGTCTATCGTTATCAGGTGGAGAAGAGTATCGGTTTGTACCGCGTGGGCGTCAACTTCAACGTGCCCCAGAGCGAGATTGTGCGTCTGAACCCGCAGCTGCGTGAGCGCGGTCTGCATTTCGGTGAGACCTTGTTGATCCCGACCAAACGACCGGTGGTCATCTCGACCAAACCGAGAATCGTGGAGACCATCGTAAAAGAAACGAAGGTGATGCCGGAGCCGGAGCCGAAGGATACCGTTATTGCACAAGACACCGTTATCGCGACAGATACGATTGTGCCGGACACGCGCCGTGTGGTAGAGCTGGCGTTGATGCTGCCTTTTGAGAGTCAGCAGACCAAGCGCAGCGGCAATGCCGAGCGCATGATGGAGGTGTATCAAGGTGCGCTGTTAGCTTTGCGCGATCTGCATAACGACAGCACTTTATACCGTCTGCGCGTCTATGACTCGGAGCGCAGTGAGCGTCGCGTACAGGCACTGTGCGACAGCACGGAGTTAGACCATGTACAAGGTATCGTAGGACTGGTTTATCCTATCCAGATAGCACGCATGGCCACTTGGTGCGCTGCGCATCAAGTGCCGCTGCTGCTGCCGTTCAGCGATGATATCGATCTGGCGAACCAGCCGCAGGTACTGCAGTTCAACTCGACGGACGAGCAGGAAGCAGACAGTCTGTGCGCATGGCTGAAACAGAAAGGCGACAATGTGCATTGTGTGCTGGTGGAAGTACGTGATGCCGACTTGTCGGGGTCTATTCGCACGCTCCGCAAACGGATGAACGCTCATCAGATAGCATACACTGCCTTACCCTTACGCGACCTGCTCAACGACAGCGCCGCCTATGCGCTGGACATCGAGAAAGAGAACGTCATCATCCTGCATAGCGACCGCTACCAGCAAGCGCGGATCGTGCTGCCGCATATCGAGTCCCTGCGAAACGTAGGTCATAACGTGCGGATCGTGAGTCAGTATGCATGGCAGAAAGAGCATATCGACCTGCCGCAAGTCTATACGTCCGTCTTCACGGCTAATACCGATCCGGAGGCGTACAACGCGCTGTGGAAAGAGACCTATGTGAACGAGCATGTGAGCGAGAGTCCGCGGTATGACCTGCTGGGCTACGACCTGATGCGCGCGATGGTGGCATGGCTGAACGGAGAGAAAGAAATGAAAGGTTTACAATCTGACATCCGCTGGATACAAGTGAATAACGGCGGTTGGCAGAACGCATGTGTGGAAGTGAAGAGTGAGAAGTAAGCGATACATATTAACCGCCTGTCTGGGCATAATAGCCTTGATCGCAAGTGCGCAGCCGCGATTGCAAGTGCCGGAGTACTGGATCGGTGCGCACGGAGGCGTGACGGCCAGCACGGTGATCTTCCGACCGGAAGCACCGTACATGACGCCCATCACCAATGCATGTGTGCTGGGCGGTAATGCCGGTCTGGTGTTCCGTTTTGCAGCGCATAAGTACTGCCATTTTCAGATGGAACTGAACTACCAGCACCGCGGTTGGGCGACCGGTAATGACACCGTACCCCGCACGTCGCATAACCTGCACTACGTCGAGCTCCCGATCCTCATGCATCTCAATTTCGGTAGCCCGGTATGCCGGTGGTTCTTTAACCTCGGTCCGCAGATCGGATACTGCGTAAAGGATGAGAACAAGAGCATCGACAACCGTTTCAACTGGGGTCTGGCGGCCGGCACCGGTGTCTATGTGCGCACCAAGCATGCGGGCGTCTACGAGTTAGAGATCCGCTTCGACTACTCGTTCGGCGGCGTCGTAGGCACCGGAGTGACCGATAAGTACAACATGGCCAGCCCGATGGACTTGAGTATCAACTTAGGATGGTACATGCCGATCGCGCGCGGAACAGCAGCCAAGGCCAAGAAAGAGAAAGAACGTCAACGTTGGCTCAAAGAGATGGAGCGGCAACAGAAAGAACGGGAAAAAGAATATCAAATACAATAATCATATGAAAACCAATTACGAAGTGCGTTATGCCTCTAACCCGAGGGACGCAAAAAGTTATGACACCGCACGTCTCCGTCAGGATTTCCTTTTCGAGAACGTGTTTGTTAAGAACGAAGTGAACATGATCTATTCGATGTACGACCGCATGATCGTGGGCGGTGCGATGCCGGTAGGTGAGACCCTGCTGCTCGAAGCTATCGATCCGCTCAAGGCGCCGTATTTCCTGACCAGACGTGAGATGGGTATCTTCAACGTGGGCGGTAAAGGTCGTGTGATAGCAGGCAATGAGGTGTTTGAACTCGATTATAAAGAAGCGCTGTACCTCGGTCGCGGAGACAGAGAGGTGAAGTTCGAGAGCATCGATGCCAACAAGCCGGCGTTGTTCTACTTCAACTCGACTACCGCACACTGTGCCTATCCGAACAAGAAAGTGACGAAAGCCGATGCCGTCGTAGCCCACATGGGAAGCCTCGAGATGAGCAACGAGCGCGATATCAACAAGATGCTCGTCAACCAGGTGCTGCCGACCTGCCAACTGCAAATGGGTATGACCGAACTCAACACGGGTAGCGTATGGAACACCATGCCGGCGCACGTTCACAGCCGTCGTATGGAGGCGTATTTCTATTTCGAGGTACCCGAAGAGCAGGCGGTGTGCCACTTCATGGGCGAGGTAGAAGAGACGCGTCACATCTGGATGAAAGGCAACCAAGCCGTGCTGTCGCCGGAGTGGTCGATCCACTCGGCTGCTGCGACCCATAACTACACCTTCATCTGGGGTATGGGAGGAGAGAACCTCGACTACGGCGATCAAGATTTCAGTAAAATCACCGATCTGAAGTAATATGACGTATCTGATTATTCGGTTGGCGACTTTAGGCAATGTGGCGATGACGGTTCCCGTGATTGCCTCGCTGAGTAAGCGCTATCCGAATGATCGGTTCATCATAGCGAGCAAGAAAGACCTGGCGGCGATGTTCGCGTCCATGCCGAATGTAGAGTTTCGGGAGGTGGACAACCACTTGGGTTGGAAAGGTGTGTTTGCCATCTGGCGGGCATGGCGTGACGAAGTGGATGCAGTGATCGACCTGCAGGACTTACCCCGAACACGGCTCTTTGACTGGTTGATGCGATTGAGCGGCAAGCGAGTGACGAAGGTACGATACGGGCGTTTTCACAAGCATCTGATCACCAAATTCGGTATCTGGAAGAAGGCCCTACCCTCGGAGTTCGATCGCTATGCCGATGCGTTCCGCAGAGCGGGATTGGAGACCGATGACCGGTTTAACGCGATACCCAAGAACACCGCCGCTGCCAAGAAAGTGATCGAACGTTTCGGAGAGAAAGACGGTCGATGGATAGGTTTGGCGCCTTTTGCCAAGAGCAAGTCGAACATGCTACCCTACCGCGTAACCAAAGAGATCATCGAGCGGCTGACCGCAGACAAGAAGACCCGCGTGTTCCTTTTCGGAGCAGGAAAAATCGAATGCGAGATGCTGCGACAATGGTCCACGGTCTTCCCGAATACGACGAGTGTAGCAGGGCAACTGAAGCTGAAAGACGAATTGGAATTGATGCGCATGTTAGACGTGATGATATGCATGGATAGCGCGAATCAACACCTGTCGAGTCTGGTGGGGCTGCGCGCGATCAGCGTCTGGTGCGCCACGCATCCGATGATCGGTTTTGCGGGCTGGAAGCAGAACCCCGACGATATCATCCAACGGCATGACTTGCGATGCCGGCCGTGCACCTGTCACGGCATCAATCACTGCCGGTACGGTAACTACGCCTGCCGACAGATAGAAGCAGAAACAATAGTAAAACAGATATGAGTAAAGTTATTTCATTAGCAAACCAAAAAGGAGGTGTCGGCAAAACGACCACTTCCATCAACTTGGCGGCGGCACTGGCCAAGCTGGGCAAGCACGTGCTGCTCGTCGATGCCGATCCGCAGGCGAACACCTCGTCCGGTCTGGGCGTGGAGATCCGCGAGTTGGACAACACGATCTACGAGTGCCTCGTGAACGGCGTTGATCCGCATTCGGCGATCGTTCACACGAAAACCAAAAACCTGGACATGATGCCGAGTCATATCGACTTGGTGGGAGCAGAGATCGAGATGCTGAATATGGATCACCGCGAGCAGCTGCTGAAAAACATCCTGACGCAGGTGCGCGACGAGTACGACTATATCCTGATCGACTGCAGTCCTTCGTTGGGACTTATCACGGTCAACGCCCTGACGGCAAGCGACAGCGTGATCATTCCCGTACAATGCGAGTTCTTCGCTCTGGAAGGCATCGCTAAACTGCTGAACACGATCAAGATCATCAAATCGAAACTGAACCCGGCATTGAAGATAGAGGGCTTCCTGTTGACGATGTTTGACAACCGTCTGAGGCTGAGCAATCAGGTATACGAAGAGGTAAAACGTCACTTCGGAGACCTGGTGTTCAACACTGTTATCGCACGAAACGTACGTCTCAGCGAGGCTCCTTCGCACGGTGTGTCGGTACTCGAATACGACTCCAGCTCACGGGGAGCTAAGAACTACACGGCTTTGGCCAAAGAACTGATTGCACGAAACAAATGAAAAAGATGACAGGACTTGGACGAGGTCTCGATGCGTTAATCGACACCTCGCACGTAGATACCAACGGCGGTAGTTCGATCTCGGAGATTGAGCTCAACGCCATAGTAGCCAACCCCGATCAGCCCCGTAGAACGTTCGACGAGGAAGCGCTGCAGGAGTTAGCGGACTCGATTCGCGAGCACGGTGTGATATCGCCTATCACGCTGCGTGACAACGGCGACGGCACCTATATGATCATCGCCGGTGAGCGTCGTTTCCGCGCGAGTAAGATAGCCGGTCTGGAGCGTATTCCGGCATATATCCGCACCGCCAAGGACGAGCAGGTGATGGAATGGGCTCTCATTGAGAACATCCAGCGTGAGGACTTGGATGCCATCGAGATCGCTTTGGCATACCAGCGCCTGATGGACGAATACGACCTGACGCAAGAGCGCATGGCGGAGCGCGTGGGCAAGAAACGCGCCACAGTAGCCAACTACCTGCGTCTGCTCAAACTGCCGGCAGAGATCCAGGTGGGTATCAAAGAGAAGAAGATCGAGATGGGTCATGCCCGCGCTATCTTGGCGACGCCTTTTGCGGAACGTCAGTTAGCCCTGTACCAGCGCATCGTACGCGAGGGACTCTCGGTGCGTAAGGTGGAGGAGTTGGCGCAAGCAGACAAGGCAGAAGTGACCCGCCCCAAAGAGAAAACCGCCAATCCCTATGCGGGCTTGGAGAAAGAACTGAGCCGGACAAGCGGGCTGAAAGTGAAGATCTCCGGCGGCAAAGTGACCATCGCCTTCAATGACGAAACGGAATTGGAACATATAGCACAACGACTGCGTTGAGACGTTGGATCATCATAGTATTACTGAGCGTGTTCTCGTTGCCGATGTGGGCACACGAGCCGGATAGCGTCTATTTCCACAAGCCGGACCCCATCAAGGCCGTTTGGCTGGGTGCCATCGTACCCGGCGCAGGACAGATATATAACAAGTCCTACTGGAAACTGCCGATTGTGTACGGAGCGTTCATGGGCTGCGGATATGCCATCACGTGGACCAACAACCGCTACACGGGCTACAAGTCAGCCTATCTGGATCTGTATAACGACATCCAGGCAGGGACGGTGAGCGAAGACCCGAGCAAGAGTTATATCGCCGTCATTCCAGAGGGCTATACCTTGGAGCGAGTCGGCGGACAAGACCGATGGATGAATACGCTCAAGAACCAGCAGAACATCTATCGGCGCTATCGGGACTATTCCATCCTGGCGACCGTCATCGTGTACGCCCTGAGCCTGATCGATGCATATGTCGATGCGCAGTTATTCGACTTTGACATATCGCCCGACTTGACGCTCAACGTAGAACCACAGATTTATCAAGACCTACAGCACCAACAAAGTGCGGAGCTTAAATTAGCAATACAATTTTGAAAAAGATTCTTTTACTGATAGTATGTTTGGCTACGCTGAATGCGTATGCCGAAGAAGTGACACAGGACAGTATTGACAACCCGGAAGTCATCGGTCAACTGGACAGCATGGCGATCGACAGTCTCGTTCTCTTGGACAGTCTGGAGCTGGCGGAGGACACGATCGTGCCTGTTCGTCCGTTCTATGAGTCATGGAACGACAGTAACCTGACGGACATCGAAATGCGGGCACTGGATTGGAGCTTGCGTTGGTTGGACACGACCGACTGCGTCGTGATCCATGACACCACTACCCTGCCCGACTCTGTATACAAGGCGCGTTTACAAGCCTTACCCTGTGTGATCGAGTTGCCTTACAACGAGCGCGTACGCGCGTTCATATTACGTTACGTGAAGCGCAGCCCGAAACAGGTCGCACGCATGATGCGAATGAGCGAGTATTACTTCCCGCTCTTCGAGGAAGTGTTAGGGCGTTATGACTTACCGTACGAACTCAAGTACCTGCCGATCATCGAGTCGGCGCTCAACCCGATGGCGCGGTCACATGTCGGCGCGGCGGGTTTATGGCAGTTTATGCCGGCAACGGGAAAATTGTTCGGATTGGAAGTCAACTCCTTAGTGGACGAGCGTATGGATCCGCTCAAATCCACCGAAGCGGCCTGCCGGTTCTTAGGCAGCATGTATGCCATCTACCATGATTGGAACCTCGTCATCGCGGCCTATAACTGCGGTGCAGGAAACGTGAACAAGGCCATCCGCAGAGCCAATGGCAAGCGCGATTTCTGGTCGATCTATCCCTTCCTGCCCCGCGAGACACGTAACTACGTGCCGATCTTCATTGCCGCTAACTACGCGATGAATTATGGTCAGGAACACGGTATTTGCAAAGCCCCGATCGAAGACAAGACTCTGGTGACAGACACCATCCGTACGAATCAGCGTATGCACTTGCAACAGGTAAGTGCCAACCTGGACATCAAGATGGAAGAGCTACGTCGTCTCAACCCCCAGTACTCGCGCGACATTCTGCCCGGCGGAAGCAGTTATACGCTCTGCCTGCCGGCGGACAAAGTGGGACCGTTTATCGACATGCAAGACTCGATCATTGCGTACAAAGCCGATAGCCTGATCAACAACCGCCGCGCGGAGATAGATATGGCCAAAGTGACCTCTATCAGCGGTGCATACCGCGTGAACGGCGTGACGTACTATACGATTAAGAAAGGCGACACCTTGGGCGGTATCGCGAAGAAATTCCATTGCTCTGTTAAGCAACTCAAACAATGGAACGGACTCAAAAACGATAATATACGCGAAGGCAAAAAACTGAAGATCTGTAAGTAATGGCAGACATCGAGAAGAAATATTTTTCGCTCCGCGAGACAGAGACCGAGACCGGTGTTCCGGCCTCCACGCTGCGGTTCTGGGAGCGGGAGTTTGAGCAACTCGCCCCGCGTAAGGACGGGCATGGGAACCGTTACTATACGCGAGAGGATCAGGAACTGATCAAGCGCATCAAGTACATCCGCGACGAGCTCAAGATCACGCGCATAGAGGCCATCCGCAAGGAGTTGAAGGGAAACGAAAAGAAATCCGATGAACGTCAAGCCGCCTTAGAGATCCTTCAGCGCGTTCGCGAGGAGTTATGTGAAATTCGCAAAATGATAAAACAATGAAGATAGATTGGAAGAAAATTGCCCCGTATCTGGTGGCGTTAGTAGTGTTTATCGGCTTTGCTGTCGCTTACTGTTCCCCGATGCTGGAGGGGAAAGTGTTGCAAGCCGGGGACGTAAACAACTGGAAAGGCGCGGCCAATGAGGCATTGGAATACAAAGCGGCGACGGGTAATAACACGGCGTGGACGAATTCTATGTTCGGCGGTATGCCGACGTATCAGATCGTGGGTGGCGGTTTACCCTCTGGTTACCTGCGCACCCATATGGTAGATGCCGTACACTTAGGCCTAAGTGACCAGAATCCCATCGGTCTTCTATTCGCTTATTTTGTCGGTTTCTTCTTCATGCTCATTTGCTTTGGGGTCAACCCGTGGTTGAGTATCGTAGGGTCATTAACTCTTGGCATGAGCACGTATTTCTTCCTCATCATCCCAGCCGGACATATTACAAAAACCATGGCCATCGGCTTTCTGGCACCGATGATTGGTGGTTTCTATGCCATCATGCGCAGGAGATACTGGCTCGGTATACCGTTAGTGCTCCTCTATGGTTTCTTGGGTATCACGTCGCATCCGCAAATGAGTTATTACATCGCGATGCTCATCGGCGTGATGGCCTGCGCAGAGTTGTATATCCATCTTCGTGATAAACAATGGAAAGAATTAGGCATCTCTGTAGGTATCTTAGTACTCTGTTTAGGCCTTATAATCGGAACGCGCTGGAGTTGGTTGGATATGAATCAGTCTTATCTCAAGCAGACCATGCGCGGAGGACATAGTGAACTGACCAAACAGGCGCAAGACAAACCCGCTGAAGGACTAGATATCAAATATGCTACTGATTGGAGTTATGGCAAAGGCGAAACGATGACACTCCTCATCCCCGCTTGGGAAGGCGGAGCCAGCGGATATAATGTAGGTAAGGACTCGCAACTCTGCAAGACAATGCGTAGCCAGGGCGTCCCCAAACGCGATGCGGAAGCCTTCTGCCAACACGCACCCACCTATCGCGGGGAGAAGATGTTTACCAGCGGAGCAGTTTATGTAGGCGCCGTCGTTTGCTTCCTTTTCGTGCTCGGTCTGCTGATTGTTCCGGGCGCCTATAAATGGGCGCTGCTCTTCGCAACACTCATGTCGATCTTCCTCGCTTGGGGCAAAAACATGATGTGGCTCACGGAACTCTTCTTTAACTATTTCCCGATGTACAATAAGTTCCGCGCCGTAGAGTCCATTCTCGTCGTAGCGGAGATCACAATGCCGCTCTTGGGCTTCATGGGGCTGCAGAAGATCATCAATGGCGAAGTGGAATGGAAGAAACTGCGCACCGACCTGTTTATCGCAGGAGGAGTGACCGCAGGACTTTGTTTATTTGGTGCGCTCTTTGCCGGTTCCTTCGACATGACGAGCTCTTATGACGCACAATGGAAAGCGCAAGTACCGGCATGGCTCTACGATGCAATCCTAGATGAACGCGCAGCAATGCTGAAAGCCGACGCATGGCGTTCGCTGCTCTTTGTAGTACTGGGCTTTGCGTTGACCTATTGGTATGCATGGAGTCAATTCAAAAATCAAAAATCAAAAATCAAAAATACAATATTATACGTCGGTTTAGCTGTGTTAATATTGATCGATATGATTCCGGTCAACAAGCGGTTCTTCAATGACGATAACTTCGTGAAGGCCAAGGATAACGAGGCATACTTCAAGATGCAACCTTGGGAAGAGCAGATCCTCCAAGATAAGAGCCTGGACTATCGTGTGCTGAACCTCAACACAAACACCTTCAACGATGCGCGAACCAGTTATCGACTGAAGTCCATCGGAGGCTACTCCGCTGCTAAGTTACGTCGCTATCAAGACCTCATTGACGAGCATATATCGAAGATGAACTGGAGCGTACTGAACATGCTCAACACGAAGTATATTATCACGAAGCAGGGCGTTTATCCGAATCCGGATGCGATGGGCAATGCATGGTTCGTCAACTCAGTGCTGTTTGTTCCGACTCCGGATGATGAGAGTACCGCACTCAACGCCATTGACATCCGTACAACTGCTGTAGCGGATGAGCAATTCCGCGAGGTATTGACTTGCGAAGCCCACCCCAGCGAAACGGACGAAATCGTATTGACAGAATACACTCCGAATAAACTCACCTACTCCGCTTCTGTCGCGCAAGACCGCGTAGCGGTGTTCTCGGAGATATACTATCCCGAAGGATGGCATCTGTATATTGACGGAGAAGAGAAACCGATCGGCCGCACGAATTATGTCTTACGTGCAGCCGTCATCCCGGCGGGAGAACATACCATCACGATGTCCTTCGTCCCGGATGCATTACGGATAGATAAATGGAGTATGGCCTGCGCGATCCTCTTACTGATCATCGCTATAGGCGCTATCTCGTGGCCTTGGTGGAAACGCTATCTACCGAACAAGGCCAAGTAATCCGCGTGTCACATTACGACGGAACAGAACGAGTTTCCATCCTTTCGTAGGGTGGAAACTTATTGTATATAGGCATAGCAGAACAAGCGTCCCGCACCATTTGATGCCCTCGGCTAACAAGCGCTTGATATATTTCCCCTTCCCGATAGCCAACGTTCGTTGACGTTCGCTGATACCGATTTGGGTAGTGAGACGATTAAAATAATCGGGCTCTAATTTGGTCTGGGAGATAATATGATGCAGAACCGGCGTCGGCAGATAGAGCACGTGCATACCGAGTGCATGCATCTTGTCGAAGATATCTTTCTCTTCCGATCCCATAAGGTTACCGCCTTTGCGCCCGAGTGCTGTATTAAAGAGACCTACTTGATCAAAGACCGCCTTTCTGTAGGCGGCGTTCCCTCCGCCCGGATAACGACCACGCGGATACTCGCGCACCTTCTTGCCGTAGTTCATCCATGCCGTCAAGAGAGCTTTGGTATAAGGCGACATCCAACTCGGTTCTTTGGTCTCATAAAGCGGCTCTATAGGGCCACCACAAGCCATCGTCTGAGGATGCGCTGCAAACCATTCCGCGTACGTACGTAGATAAGGCGGATCTACAAGCGCGTCATCATCTACATACACGAGGATATCTCCTTTCGCTTCCTTTATGCCCTTATTGCGGGCTGCTGAAAGACCCTGCTCCGGTTCTACAACATAACGGAAGTTGACATCTTGATGCGCCTCTGCAAATGCTTCGCAAATCTCACGCGTATTATCCGTACAGTTGTTATCTACAAGTACGATCTCATACGCGCTCTTCTCGATATCGTTCTTTGCGACACTCTCCAGCAAGTTACCGATATACTTCGCACGATTATATGTACAAATGATGACTGTTAACATAGATCATTCTAATTGCTTCAATAATTCATTCCACCGAGCAGCGACGTTCTCAACAGAGAAGCGTTCGGACGATTGCACACATGTCTCGCTCATTCGTCTGCGCAAACCATCATCCGTCATCAGTTCTTTCAACGCTGCCACATAAGCCTCTCTGTCTTGGTTCTCTATCAGGATGCCGTTCTCGCCATTGGTGATGAGATCCTTCGCAGATGCAAAACTATCATACACAACGGGCACACAGCCGCATTGCTGCGCTTCCAGAAGCGTCATCGGAAGCCCTTCGCTAGCCGAAGTCATCATAAAAAGACTCGCCTTTTGATAATACGGTAATGGATTTTGGTGTCCTTCAAAGCGCACATTAGGAACTTGATGCCGAAGCACAAAATCCTCATAGAACGGTTTATCGATTCCTTCACCGACAATGCGTAATGTCCATTCATGAAAACGCTCGTCTTTCTGCAAGGTTTCCCAAATCATTAACATCTCCGATACCCGCTTATGCCAATCATCCAAACGCGCTACAACTAGTACCTCTTTTGCCTTATCATCAGGGAGCGGCTGTTTATCGAACGAAAGTGCATTCGGGATAGCAGTAAAACGATCACTATATCCCGGCGCAAAATACTGGTACTGATCGATGATACCGGGTGATAAAACAACTATTTTATCCACTTTCCCATAAGGCATCGCATATTTCTTACGCAACATGCGCGCAAAACATTTTCTCGGGAACAAAGTCATAGCTATCTGCAAAAGGCCTTGTTTCAATGTCCACGTACGCTCAATGTTATGACCTAAACGATAACGGATAATGGCCCACTTCAGCGGCACAATCTCAAAGCCGGGTGTGCCATGAAAGACATTAACTATCTTTACTTGTGGCAGCGAATCCTTCGCATCAAACACCTCTTTGGCTAACTTGCATGGGTTCTGAACGATGACGACACATTTGCCCAAAGACGCCACTAACGGCATAAATCCCTCTTGTTTATGGACAGCGTAGACCGAATAACCTTGCTTGCGCAAAGCCTCCATCATCACGTACGTGATCCGCGCGATACCTCCCGACATCGGATTCACGTCACTGTCTGTCACATAAACGATATTCATCTATTCGTCGTAGAATTCTATCTTCGTACTATGAACTATACGTTTATCTTTCGGTGGAATCTGCATATAGTCGCCATATAACGCGGTCAGATAAGCATCATAGTTATGAGGCATAGGAAACATGCCATCTTCGAATTGCATATCAATAGTAGGCACAACCCAACTCCGATGTCGGGTAGAATATTGCGCATTTGCTCTACCTGTTCCATAGGAATTAACGCATTTATCCTTTGAAATAAATAGACAAGCTAATTTTGCGATTCCAAGAACGACGAATGCTATGGGATAAAACAAATATGCAAGAATTTTTTTATGCATAAGATTTCCCGATATGCGACTTTGACGGAAACAACGCCCATAAGTTGGTTCTACCATTAGACGAATGAGACGATTCCCATGAATCATTGGAAAAATATCTACCCACAAACCAGTTATCCCCTCTTGCGGTGTACTTAAACCTCCCTCTTGTTCTACATAACTTTTGGAATCAACGACTTTTGCAAAATTGACTGAGAAATTTTTGTTATTCCCAGGCCATAATACGTTATATTGCGACGGCAATTCTTGTTGTAAGATGTGTAATAAGCGCTTATAATCTTCTTCAAACACTGCTATATCCAAATCATCATCCCACGGGATAAAACCTTTATGCCGAGCGCAGCCCAACATCGTACCACCATCAAGCCAATACGTGATATGATGCTTCTTACATATCTTATCTATTTCTTTTAAGATTTCCAACATGCGTAATTGCGCTTTTCGCAATGTCGAACCTTCCGGATTATATTTT
>JAEEGG010002287.1_pt1 | contig 49832 bp, 46 predicted proteins | sample 9134161 | NCBI WGS metagenome assembly JAEEGG01 (sample SAMN16246543, study PRJNA631951) | gut metagenome | biome: gut microbiome; feature: rumen; material: CR-attached | host: Bos | place: Iran: Karaj | collected 2018-10
TCTGATGCCAGCTCGATGTTCCCTTCAGGACTTACCTTATATCTAAACCTGTTAAACTTGAACGTCTTCAGCGGCAGCAGCTGGTCGTGGTACTTCTCGAAGAACTTGTCATAGTCATTGAGTAGCCAGTAGTCCCTGATCTGCTGGTCGCTCTTGGTGGACACATTGAAGATCGAGCAGTATTTCCCGATGCCGTCATGGGCGTGGACTGCAAAGTCAATATCCTTGGCCAGCTCATCCTCTTTGCCTTTGAGCGTACCCACCAGCAGGTCATCCACACCTTTGTCCCCTCGCTCATTATCATTGATGTGGCCAAAGTAGATGTCAACATTGACACCTATATTGTGGAGGCTGCCCACATATTTTTTAAATTTCACGGCCGCCAGCGAGAAAAGATGCGGACGATAGTCAATCGCTTCATCGGGATTCAGCTTGCCTAGGTGGTCCCAGTCGCTGTCGAACAGCAGCACCACATTCTTCACGTTGCAGCGTTGGATGATGTACTGCAGATCTTGGGGAAGCCCTGTGTCCTTGTTACCGATATTGAAGATACCCTGGATGGCCAGAGATGGGATGCCGTGTTTGCATGCCTTCTCAGCCTTTTTCTCGCCCTCCTGGATTACCAGTGTCTCAATCGTCAGTGACTTCTCGTACAGGTCACGGATTTTCTGAGGGATGTAGAACCTGGTAGGAGCTCCCTTGGGCGTCTGGTATTTATTCTCCCTGGTACTTCCTTCCGGCGTGTGGAGTGAAGGATTGGACCAGCGGATGCGGATGTACGGTCTGAGACCACCACGCGCGCCACGGGTGGAATACTGCCCCATGGTGCCATCCAGGTTATAGTAGTAGATAAGCATTTCATCGTCGCCCTCATGGACTGTGCCCGAAGCGTCGATGCTGCCCCTGCGCATGGCAGGCTCATAGATTGTCATCTTGCCATCCTTGCTCATCGTCTTGACCATCACGTCCTCGGTGGTCAGACCTGACGCCTCCAGCTGCTGTTGGCAGAAGCTCTTGGCTGCAGCCTTCACATGATGGACGACGGCTGTCTTCTTGCGTTCATTCTCGCTCTGGATGAAGATGCCAGCAGCATCAGCGGTCATCTTGATGGCCTCCGGGTAACGGCTTCTGTCCTCGTTGCACCGGTAATACATCGTCGCATCAATGGCATTGCTCAGTGTGAAACCGCAGCTGAAGCAGTGGGCGATGTTCTTTCGCGACGTATGGGTGACGCAAAGCCCTTTTTGCTTGCCACCCTGCTTACCCGATGCACCGCACTTTGGGCATGGGACGTAAGAGGTCGCCTTCGAACGGTCGGCACCAGGGATGCAAGTCCTGATGTCCGCCTGCGTTTTTAAAAGGCTGACAGTATTATCATCATAAAAATCGCTCATTGGAAAAGATGGTTATTCTCTGCATATTTCACGAACTCGGCCTTGCTGTGGATGCCAAGCCGGATATAAGCATTGCGGATATGGTTGTTAACGGTATGTGCCGACAGGTAGAGCTGTTCGGCGATTTCCTCTTTGTTGAGCCCTTGATGCCACAGGCGCATGACGCGCATCTCGGCATCACTGAGGTTGTGGGCGAACTCGGGACGGCACACCACATTCTCCAGGCGGCACTCTCCCCTGAGGGGGCAAGGAACGCACTCGAGGTGAATGCGGCCAAACGAATCTATGTCGGCCGTCTTGTCAATGTTACCGAAGTTGCACTTGATGAAGCGCACCACGATCCGGTATCTGTAGAAGGACATGTTAGGGATGCAACGCTCGTACTCTTTCTTAAGAGCAGCTAGAGCGCCTGGATAGAACTGTTCGATCATCTCGTAGATTGCAGAAATGATATCGCTATGAGCTTCGGTCAATTTCTCGGCCGTGCCATCGGCGAAATGCAGCCACGCCTCATCATTGAACGTGTAAAACTCTATGTTTGATGGCATTTCCATATCAATTTTCTGCATTTACGAGTGAATCAAAGATGTGTTCTCCCAGAATTTCCTCAATTTTGCACTTGTGAAGTTGAGGAATCCTGGCCAAGCCACGAATCCAGTTATGTACAGTGTAGCGAGGCACCATACACCCCTCGCACAAGCGATCCACCAGAGTAGCCATCTCATGCTTCTGGAACTTATGCAAGTAGTCGCTGAGCGCTACTGAATCTTTTCGGATTTCTGTTGTTTTCTCTGCCATTTTGTTGTATATTTACTATTTAAGTCGTACATTTACGGCGACAAATGTAAATATAATATTTGAAACCTGAACTAAAAAGATAAGTAACTCAAACAATTTTAGTAATTTTTAACCATTAAACGTCATGCTACACATTGGAACCGAAATCAAAAATGTAATTGAGGGAAACCATCTTGTAAAGCAGGATGTGGCCGCAAAGTTGGGCGTCACGCCCACTTACTTGACTCGCATGTTTCACATGCCTGACATGAAATGTTCAACGCTTGACAAAGTATGTAAAGTGATTGGACTTTCTGCTGCACACATATTTGAACAGGAAAGTTCAGTAAGCGTCCAGAATGTTTCGGCCAATTCATTTATTGGTGATGCTAAGGCTGAGGTAAATGTGACTCCAGGAGAGGTTAAGACGCTGCGTGAACTGCTGGCTGAGAAGGAGCGAACCATTCAGATCTTGCTCGCTCAAATCGGGACAAAATCGGGACAAGATGAGTGAAATTTGCCCCAATATTGGCCCTTTGTCATTGCTGATTATCAACAAGTTAGCGACTCCTGCCTATGTTGTAACAATTCTTCTCACCCCGACTCAAGCACCAGGCTAATGCAGTCATGACTGCGTTGGCCTTTTTCTTTATCCTGGTCAGATCCTTGCTTTTATGGAAAAAAGTTGATAACTTCGCAGTCTAAATCTAAAGCACAGGAATGATGCAACAGCACTATATTACCGAGCTCGACCTGCAGGACGTACCGCAGGTGTACCACAACCTCAAGTACAATGATGGCGAAATCTATTTTGCCGACAACATCACGTCCATCCCAGGGCTGATGAAACAGTTCAAGGTCAATTTCATCGCCTATGTCATGGTGACCGAGGGCCGCCTCACGGTCGACATGAACAACGTCACCTACCATCTGGAAAAGAACTGTTCGCTGTTCGTTGACCGCAAGATGGTGATTGAGAACGTGAAACATACCGAAAATTTCAGCTGTGTCATCTGTGCCATGAGCACCGACATGGGATTTGCCTTCTTCAACAAGAGTCTGCTGCAATCCATCATGCACATCATGGCCAACCCCGTCATCAAGATGGAGCAGACCGAGGTGGACCTGATGATGAAGTACTATGATCTGTTGGTCTTCAAAATGGATCACCAGGAAATGAGCCTTGGGCGCGAGACTGTGAGGGACATCATCCGCTGCTTTGCCTACGACCTGCTGTCCAACATCAACCGTCACCTCAACCAGGACAACGATGATGACATGCTGCGCCAGAGCGACCGCATCTACCGCCGTTTCATGTTCCTGCTGGCCGACAACACCAATGTGAACCGCAGCGTCAAGTCCTATGCCGACGAACTGTGCGTCTCACCCAAATACCTGACCAGCGTGTGCCGCAAGCACAGCGACTGCACGGCCAGCGAGCTCATCGCCACGGCCGTCATCAGCCGCATCAAGCAATTGCTGCTCTACAGCGACCTGAGCATCAAGGAAGTCGCCAGCGAAATGGGCTTCGACAACCTGTCATTCTTCGGAAAATACGTGAAAAAGCATTTGGGGCTCTCGCCCAATCACTACCGCAAAGCCAACGGCTACGGAAGGTAATGCTCGCTGACGCGAGCAGTTTAAAGTTTAGAGTTTAAAGGGGCATCCGCTTCCCTAAAACAGCCTAAAACCTAGAGCCTAGAGAGCATCTGGGCAGCCGTGAGACCTGTAACGGGATGAACCCAGTTGGGAGCCAACTCCATCATGGGACGAAGAAAAAAGTCGCGCTCGGCCAGATGGGGATGAGGCACCTGCAACGTGGGAGTATCAATCACCCTTTCATCAATGGCTACAATGTCAATATCGACCAGGCGGTCGATGTAATTGCCGTCACCGTCGCGGTGGGCGGCACTTCCCAGCCGGCGCTCGATATCGTGGATGCGGTCCAGCATCATGTGTGGATCGATGTCGCTATTGAACCACAACCCGATGTTCATAAAGCGGCTGTCGCTTTCAAATCCCCAGGGTTCACTCTCGACGATATGGGACACCACCGACCCGCCAGTGCCCGCCGTCAAAGCAACGACGGCGCGATAAAGATTATCGCGCCGGTCGCCCATATTGCTACCTATATTCAGGTAATAATCCATGTTTACAAGGTCTTGTGAACCTCAATCTCCTCAAAGGCCTCGATGATGTCCATCTCCTGAATATCGTTGTAGGACTTGAGGCTCAAACCGCAGTCATAACCGCTGGTAACCTCCTTGGCATCATCCTTGAAGCGCTTGAGCGAAGCAAGCTCGCCCGTGTGGATAACGATACCGTCGCGAATCAGGCGCACCTTGCTGGCACGCTTGATCTTGCCCTCGATAACCATGGCACCGGCGATGGTTCCCACCTTGCTGATGTGGTAAACCTGACGCACCTCGGCGCTGCCGGTAACCTCCTCCTTGATGTCGGGCTGCAGCATACCTTCCATAGCGCTCTTGACCTCCTCGATGGCATCATAGATGATGGAATACAGACGGATGTCCACACCCTCCTGCTCGGCGGCACGCTTGGCGGCTGCTGCGGGACGCACCTGGAAGCCGACGATGTAGGCATCGCTGGCGGCAGCCAGGGTGACGTCGCTCTCGGTGATGGCACCCACAGCCTTGTGGATGACGTTGACCTGCACCTCGGGAGTAGAGAGCTTGATGAGCGAATCGCTCAAGGCCTCGATGGAACCGTCCACATCACCCTTGACGATGATGTTGAGCTCGTGGAACTCACCCAAGGCACGGCGGCGGCCGATGTCCTCAAGGCTGACACGCGTCTGGGTGCGGCGGCTCAGCTCACGCTGCAGCTGCTCGCGCTTGTTGGCAATCTGGCGGGCCTCCTGGTCGGTGTCCATGACGTTGAACTTGTCACCGGCGGTGGGAGCACCGTCAAGACCCAGAATCAGAGCCGGGGTAGAGGGGCCGCTCTCGGTGATGCGCACGTTACGTTCGTTGAACATCGCCTTCACCTTACCGTAATGGGTACCGGCCAGCACGATGTCACCCACGTGCAGGGTGCCGTTGTCGACGAGCACGGTGGCGATGTAGCCACGGCCCTTGTCGAGTGACGACTCGATGATGGAACCCGTTGCCTTGCGGTTGGGATTGGCCTTCAGGTCGAGCATGTCGGCCTCAAGCAGCACCTTCTCCATCAGTTCTTCAACGCCGATGCCCTTCTTGGCCGAGATGTCCTGGCTCTGGTACTTGCCGCCCCAGTCCTCGACCAGGTAGTTCATGTTGGCAAGCTCCTCCTTGATCTTCTCGGGGTTGGCACCGGGCTTATCAATCTTGTTGATTGCGAAGATGATGGGCACGCCGGCAGCCGATGCGTGGTTCAACGCCTCAACGGTCTGCGGCATGACGCTGTCGTCGGCAGCGACAATCACGATAACGATATCAGTAACCTTGGCACCGCGGGCACGCATAGCGGTAAACGCCTCGTGACCAGGGGTATCCAGGAAGGTAATGCGGCGGCCGTTGGGCAGTTTCACGTTGTAAGCACCGATGTGCTGGGTGATACCTCCGGCCTCACCGGCAATCACGTTAGAGTTGCGGATGTAGTCCAGCAACGAGGTCTTACCGTGGTCCACGTGGCCCATGACGGTAACCACGGGAGGACGCTGTACCAGATCGGCGGGATCATCGGCTTCCTCACTGATGGCCTCGGCCACCTCGGCACTGGTGTACTCGGTCTTGAAGCCGAACTCATCAGCCACGATGTTGATGGTCTCGGCATCCAGACGCTGGTTGATGCTCACCATCACGCCCAAATTCATACAAGTGGCGATAACCTTGTTGATGGGCACGTTCATCATGATGGCCAGGTCATTGGCGGTAACAAACTCGGTGAGCTTCAGGATCTTGCTCTGTGCTGCTGCCAGAGCGGCCTCTTCACGCACCTCCTCGCGGTGCTCCTCACGGCGCTCACGGCGGCGTGCGGCGGCCTTCTTGCTGGTCTTGGCGGTGAGGCGGGCCAGCGTCTCCTTCATCTGGCGCTGAACATCCTCCTCGCTGACTTCAGGACGCAAGGGCTTGCGGTTGCCCTTCTTGTCCTTGCCGCGCTTGCCACCCTGGTCGTCCTTGCCGCCGCGGTTCTTGGCTGACGGCGAAGCGGCCTGGTTGCCTGCAGTCTCGATATCGATCTTCTCCTTGCCGATGCGTTTGCGTTTCTTCTTGCCGGCACCCTCGGCCTGGGCCTTGGCGATGCGCTCGTTGCGCTTCTCCTCCTTGGTCTTCTTGCGGGGGCGCGTCTGCTGGTTGAGCGAGGTCAGGTCCACCTTACCCACCACCTTGAGCTGCGGGCCGCCCACGGTCTGTGAGACGGGCTTGAAGACTTCCACGTTATCGTCCTCAGCGCTCTCGGCAGGTTGGGAAGACGTCTCCTCGGCCTGAGTTTCCACAACGGGAACCTCGGCAACGGGAGCCGGCTCTTCCTTCTTGGCAACCTCCTGGACGGGAGCTGCCGTTTCGGGCTCTTTATTCTCGACAACGGGCTGGGCGGGAGCAGAATCCGTCTTCACAGGCTCCTCGGCAGGGGTTTCGGCCTTGGGGGCAGGTTTGCTGGCAACCTTGGGCTTACCAGCGGCCTCCAGATCGATTTTGCCCAGGATCTTGGGCTTTTGAACCGGCACCTCGGTCTTGATTTCATGCGATTCAGCCTTGGCTGCGTTCTGCTTGGCCTTCTCCTTCTGTCGCTCGGTAGCCATCTTGTCCGACTTGGACTTGAGGTCCATATCGGGCTTGAATTCCTTGACAAGCATTTCATAGACATCGTCCTGGATGCGCGCGTTGATGCTGGCGTCTATTTCGATGCCCTTCTTGTGCAGGAATTCCTCGATGGTCTGCCTACCCACGTTTAAATCTTTAATGACTTTACTTATCTTTATCGCCATATAATGTCATTTATGTCTCTGTTGGCTTTCAGCAATATGCTTCGGCTACTATATGATTTTTGTTGATTGGTGAGAAGTTGATGTGTTAATATACGCGATGACCGCTACTCGATGGATCAGTCCTCAAACTCGGCACGCAGCACGGCGAGCACGTTGTCCACGGTGTCCTCCTCGAGGTCCACCTTGTCGATGAGATACTCGCGGGGAGCACGCAGTACCGATTTTGCGGTGTCCAGGCCCACATTCTTGAGTGCCTCGATTACCCACTCGTCGATCTCGTCCTTGAACTCGTCGAGATAGATGTCCTCCTCGGTCTCGGTCTCCACGTCGCGGTAAACATCGATGCTGTAGCCCGTCAGGATGCTGGCCAGCTTGATGTTCAGACCGCCCTTACCGATAGCCAGCGAAACCTCCTCGGGACGAAGGAACACCTCAGAGTGCTTGTTCTCGTTATCCATGCGGATCGACGAGATCTTGGCGGGACTCAGGGCACGCTGGATCAGCAACTGGGGATTGCTGGTGTAGTTAATGACATCAATGTTCTCGTTGCGCAGCTCGCGCACGATACCATGGATGCGGGCACCCTTCACGCCCACGCAGGCGCCAACGGGATCGATACGGTCGTCATAGCTCTCGACGGCGATCTTGGCACGCTCACCCGGGATGCGGGCAACGGCGCGGATGACGATCAGGCCGTCATGAATCTCGGGCACCTCCTGCTCAAACAGGCGGCGCAGGAAGTTCTGGCTCGTGCGCGACACGATGATCTTGGGGTTGTTGTTGGTGTTGTCAACCTTCTCGATGACGGCACGCACCACATCGCCCTTGCGGTAGATATCGGTAGGAATCTGTTCCTCCTTGGGCAGCAGCAGCTCGTTCTTGTCATCGTCGAGCAGCAGCACCTCGCGCTTCCACACCTGATAAACCTCGCCTGCAACAAGCTGACCCTCAAGGGCCTTGAACTTGTTGTAGATGGCATCCTTCTGCAAGTCAAGAATCTTGCTGGCCAAGGTTTGACGCAGGTTCAGGATGGCACGACGGCCAAACTTGGCAAAGTCAATCTTGCGGGTGTGCTCCTCGCCCACCTCACAGTCAGGGTCGTCGTCTGCCTGAGCCTCGCTCAACGAGATCTGTTTGTTGGGATTCTCTACCTCACCGTCGGGCACAACCTCCAGGTTCTGGTAAATCTCACAGTCACCCTTATCGGGGTTGACAATGACGTCGAAGTTGTCGTCGTTGCCAAACATCTTGGACAGCACGCTGCGGAACGACTCCTCCAGCACGCTGATGAGAGTGGTCTTGTCGATGTCCTTGAGTTCCTTGAACTCGGCAAATTGTGCGGTCATGTTAACCGCTTCTTCTCTTTTAGCCATAATGTTGAATTATCAGACTTTGATGATATTTTTTGTTTGTTTAATGTCACTGTAATTGAACCGCTCCTGTTCCTCGACCATCTCGGGGCGTTTCTTGCCCTCGAGTTTCTTCTTCACGGTCGTCGTCAGCGTGAAGCCCTCGTCGTCGGCATCGGCAATCACGCCCTTGAGCTTGCGGCCGTCACCGGTGAGCACTTCCACCTCGTAGCCGATATTCTTGCGGTACTGACGAGGCATGATCAGCGGCGACGTGATGCCATAGGAGCCCACTGTCAACTCATAGTCCTCATCGTCACGGTCAAACGCGTTGAGCACGGCGTCATTTACAGCTATACAGTCGTCGATGGTGATGTCCTCGTCACTGTCGAGAGCCACATCGATGATGTTATCCTTGCTCACTTTGAGGGTGACCAGAAACATCTTGCTGCCCTCGAGCGCCTCGTTGATTACTTGTTCAAGTGCCGTTTTGTCTATCATCGGTTCATTTTATTATAATAAAAATGAGGAAGCCCAGAGCCCCCTCTCACGAATGCTGGCGCAAAAGTACTCATTTTCCCGCATTCACGCAATATTTAATGTAGAGACACCTCCCCAAACAGCGGAATTATTCACAATATTTAACATCATTTAACTAACACACCCCGCCCAATCACTGAAAATATGTTAAAAACCACATCATCAACCCTGCTGGAAAATTAAACTGCAGATATTCTCCCCCTGTTTCAAGGGTTGGCTAAAAACGGGTTCAACGCGACAAGGCAGCAATTCCAATCAAAAAATGATAACGCTTATGGGGACAGTCACGGGGACAGGGAATTGATTGAATTTGCTGACATAGGCACCTATGTGAAGCCGGGAAAGGGCGACAAACGTCGGGAATAGCATCAAGTATCAGAATTATTTCGTAATTTTGGCGCTTGATTATCAACGACATCACAAAAAGACTCGATGAAACCGGCAATTGTGTTATTGACGATACTGGTGGTGGGCGGAGCTATCGTGTGGCTCATCGACCGCCTGTTTTACCATACAGATAAGGACGAAAACCTCGATGAAACCGGGGAAAATGACGCCAGCGGCACCACTCCCGCCCAAGGCTGTACCGATGAGGCCTGCGGCATCCGTTCCATCTGCCCGAGCGAACAGATTCTGGTCAGCCAGTGCAAGCGGGAGGTCATCTACTATGACGACGAGGAACTGGACGGCTTTGCAGGTCGAGATGCCGACGGCTACACCGCCGAGGAAGAGGAGCAGTGGCGTGATGTGCTCTATACCTTGCAGCCCGGCGATCTGCTGGGATGGGGACAAAGCATCAAACACCGCGGTCTGGTCATGCCGGCGTCCATTCAGGCCGAATTCCTGCAACTGGCAGCAGAGAACAGGCGTTAGGGGATGGTGGATGCGCCATAAATCATAAGAACCTAAAACCTGGAAACAAAACAATAAAACCGCACTTCCTGCGTTTATAAGGTACAATAATACACAAGAGAGACAATTTGAACAGGACACGACGCGCCATACCGCTGATGATGATAGCGATGCTGGTCATCTTTGCTGCCTGCAGCAACAAGACCAACACCGCCAGATCTCGTTTTTGGCAATCCTTCACCACCAAATACAATGTCTATTTTCATGGCAAGACCAACTACGACGAGCAGTTGAAGGCCATGATGGACGGCTACGAGGACGACTACTCACAGCGCCTGTACATGCATCCTGCCGAAGCGCGTTCCAACCCCAAGGCCAAGCAGCCGTCGGGCAGCTTTGAACGCACTATCGAGAAGATGGAGAAGGCCATCACCCTGCACTCCATCAAAAAGAAACCCAAACGCAAAAGCGGCAAGAACAAGGACCCCAAATATCAGGAATGGCTCGCACGTGACGAGTACAACCCCTATCTGCACAACGCCTGGTACATGCTGGCCAAGGCCCAGTACATGAAGGGCGACTTCCTGGATGCCGCCGCCACGTTCCGCTATATCACCAGGCACTTCTCATGGAAGAAAGACCTGGTACAGGAATGCCAGGTGCGTGAGGCCCTGTGCTACTGCGCCATGGGGTGGCCCACCGAGGCCGACAACGTCCTGACCCACGTGCACTTGGACGAAATCACCAACAAGAAAGTTCGCGCTCTGGCCAACGCCGCCTTTGCCGACTACCACATCAAGGCCCAGGAACCCGAGAAGGCCATCCCCTATCTGGCGAAAGCCGTCAAGGGCTTTAAGGGCAATGACAAGGTGAGAATGAGCTTCCTGCTGGGACAGCTCTATGAGGAGGTGGGTGACAAGCACAACGCTTATTTGGCCTACAAGCAGGCGGGCAGCAGCAGCGGTTCGTCCTACCGTACCAAGTTCAATGCCCGCATCAAGCAGAGCGCCGTCTATGAGGGCACAAACATCGCCAGTGAGGTCAAGGCCTTGAAGCGCATGACCCGTTACGACCGCAACAAGGTGTATCTGGACCAGATCTATTACGCGATCGGCAACCTGTACCTAGCCCACGGCGATACACTCAGTGCCATCGAGAACTACAGGCTGGCTGCCGAGAAGAGCGTCAACAATGGTGTGGAAAAAGCCATCAGTCAGCTCACCCTGGGCGGTATTTACTTCAATCGTCGGCAGTATGACTTTGCACAGCCCTGTTATGCCGAGGCCATCCCCCTGGTCAACGAGGATTACCCCAACTACAAACTGCTCAAGAAGCGCAGCGACGTGCTCGACGAGCTCGCGGTCTATGCCCAGAACGTCAACTTGCAGGACTCGCTGCTGGAACTGGCCGCCATGACGCCCGATGAGCAGAAAGCCGTCATAGCCAAGATTATCGAGGATCTCAAGAAGAAAGAAAAAGAGGAGAAAGAAGCTGCCGAGCGAGAAGAATATCTGGCACAACAGAACGCCAAGGGCAGCCAAATCCGAGACAAAGGAAACTCTCCCGCACAATACACCATGAACACCGACAATTCATGGTACTTCTACAACAACTCGATCAAGCAGGCCGGTAAGACCCAGTTCCAGAAACTGTGGGGCAGCCGCAAACTCGAGGACAACTGGCGCCGTCACAACAAGTCCACCTTCTCGTTCAACGACGAGGAAGCCGACAGCGTCATGATGGCACTGGCCGACAGCGTCATGATTGACGAGAACGGCGATACCATCAAGGTGGATATCGAGGCCCTCAAGCGTGCCGAAGACCCCCACTTCGAGGAATTCTACCTCAAGCAGATTCCCAAAACCGAGGAAGACATCATGGCGGCCCATGAGATCATCCAGGAAGGTCTCTACAACATGGGCATCATCCTCAAGGACAAGATGGAAGACTACAGTGCAGCGGCCTACGAGTTCAAGCAGCTGCTGGAGAACTATCCCGACAACACCTACCGTCTGGACGTGTTCTACAATATGTACATGATGTACATGCGCAACGGGCAGGAGGCCGATGCCGAGGCCTACCGCGACAGCATCCTCATCAACTTCCCCGAGTCAAAGTACGGCATGGCGATGCAGGATCCCAACTACCTGGAGAACCTCAAGAACATGAACAATGACCAGGAGAACATGTATGAGGCGGCTTATGCCAACTACCTGGCCAATAACCACACTGCCGTCCACGAGGCCTATGCCGAGATGATGCGCAAGTATCCGCTCTCCAAGATCATGCCCAAGTTCATGTTCATCGACGCTTTGAGCTACCTTACCGAGAAGGACCACGACAAGTTCAAGGAGACGCTCAAGGACATGCTGCAACGATATCCGCAAACCGATATCACACCGGTCGCCAGCGATATTGTCAAGCAGCTCAACCAGGGACGACGCCTTGAGGGTGGCGGCAGCAACATGCGCGGCATGTTGTGGAGCACCCGCCTGAGCAACGATACCACACCCCAGGCACTGGAGCGCACGTTCACCCCCTTTGCCGAGGACAATGACAAGCCGCAGGTATTCATCCTGCTCTACCCCATGGACAGCGTGAACAGCAACCTGCTGCTCTACGAGGTGGCAAGGCACAACTTCAACTCATTCAAGGTCAAGGATTATGACATCGAGCAGATGACCTTTGGCTCGCTGGGCCTACTCATTGTCAAGGGCTTGGACAACTTCAAGGAAGCGACCAACTACCGCACCCTGTTTGAGCAGGACCAGACCATCAAGATTCCACGCCAGGTACATTATGTCATCATCAGTGTGGACAACTTCAACCTGCTGCTGAACGAAGGCCGCACCTTTGAGGACTACTTCCACTACCTGGAGGAGAAGAACGATAAGGAGCACAGCGACCTCGAGAAGAAAGAACTCGACGAGGCCGAAAAGAAGGCCATGGAAGAGGCCGAGAAGGAAGCTGCCGCCAAACGCGAACAGGCACGCATCGAGGCCGAGCAAATGGAACGCGAGGCCGCCGAGCAGGCACGTCTTGACGCCGAGGCCAAGGCTCTGGAAGAGGCCGAAGAGAAAGCGGCAATGGAAGAGCTCGCACGACTCGAAGCCGAAGAAAAAGCCCGCCAGGAAGCCGAGCGCAAGGAAATTAAGGCCAGCGACTACCGCAGCCGATCGACCGAGACGACCACCCCGACCAAGACCCTGAGCGAGAAGGAACTCAAGGCACAAGAGCGTGCCGAGGAGCAGCACCTCAAGCAGCTCGAACGCGAGGCCAAGGCCAAAGAAAAGGCTGAACGCAAGCGTCAAAAGCAGATCGAGGACAGCATCAAGAAGGAGCAGAAGTACCAGCGCAAACTGGCACGCATCCAGGAGATTGCTGAGCAAGACTCCATCGAGCAGGCCGAAAAGGAGAAGGAGAAAGAGCGTGACTTCCGCTACAAGTGGCGTGAAGACTCGGCCAAGGCTGCCTATAAAGCTGCCGAACAGGCCAAGAAAGACGCTAAAAAGGCTAAAGAACAGGCCCGTAAAGACAAAATCAAGGAGCGTAAGCAACAGGCCAAGCAACGTGAGCGGGAACGCAAGGAAAAAGCCAAAGAACGCGAACGCCAGCGCAAGGAAAAGGCCAAAGAACGTAAAGACCAGGCCAAAGCCCGTGAACAGGAACGCAAAGAGCGGACCAGGGAACGCGAGCAGGAGCGCAAGGAAAAAGCCGAGGAGCGTAAGCAACAGGCCGAACAACGCAAGTCAGAGCGCGATTCGGCCAGAGAAAACGCCAAGAAGGGCAACCAAGACAACGCCAAGGACAATCCCAAGAAGGATGATGCCAATGGCGTGAAGGAGGAGCCCAAGAAAGGCGACAACGTGGCACCCAGCAAGGACAACGAGAGCAAGCAGCCCTCCAACTCCGGCACCCGCTCAGTCAGAAACAAGAAACCCGATTAATAATTAAACGTTGATACAAGCTACATGAGCAAAGAAAGAATACTCTGGGCCGATGATGAAATCGACCTGTTGAAACCTCACATCCTGTTCTTGCAGAACAAGGGCTACGAGGTGGAGACCGTGACCAATGGGCGTGACGCCATCGACCAGCTGAGCAACCAGCTCTTCAACCTCATCATCCTGGATGAGAACATGCCGGGCATCAGCGGCCTGGAAGCGCTGCAGCGCATCAAGATGCTCCAACCCAATGTCCCCGTCATCATGATTACCAAGAGCGAGGAGGAGGACATCATGAACCAGGCCATCGGCAGCGAGATTGCCGACTACCTGATCAAGCCCGTCAACCCGATGCAGATTCTGCTGTCCATCAAGAAGAACCTGCACAGCGATGCGCTCATCAGCGAAAAAGTCACCGGCGACTACCAGCAGGAATTCATGCGCATCAGCCAGATGATCAACTCGGCACAGACCATCGAGGACTGGTATGAACTCTACACCACGCTCGTGCACTGGGAGCTCACCCTCTCCAATGCCGACACCAAGATGGACGAAATGCTGCACATGCAGAAGGTGGAGGCCAACAACGCCTTTGCCAAGTTTGTCAAGCGCAATTACGAGAACTGGATGACGCAGGCCGAGCACCCCTTGCGCAGCAACGAGCTGTTCAAGACCAAGGTGCTGCCCCTGTTGGACAAGGGCGAGAAGGTGTGCTTCGTCGTCATCGACAACTTCAGGCTCGACCAGTGGAGGACAGTGAGCCCGCTGCTCAACGAGTACTTCAACATCGAGAAGGAAGAGCTCTACACCACCATCCTGCCCACAGCCACACAGTATGCCCGCAACGCCATCTTCTCGGGACTGATGCCCGTCGATATCGAGCGCATGTTCCCCGACCTGTGGGTCGATGAGGAGAGCGAGGAGGGCAAGAACCTGAACGAGGCGCCGCTCATCCAGACCCTGCTCGACCGCTACCGCCGCAAGGCCCATTTCTCTTACACCAAGATGAACGACAGCGCCGCTGGCGAGAAGCTGATGCAGAACTTCGGCATGTTCAAGAACTATGAGCTCAATGTGCTGGTGTTCAACTTTGTTGATATGCTCTCGCACGCCCGCACCGAGTCCAAGATGATTCGCGAGCTGGCCAACACCGACGTTGCCTACCGCTCGCTCACCGAGTCCTGGTTCAAGAATTCCAACGTGCTAGATATCTTCAAGCTCATGGCCGAGAACGGTTACAAGGTCATCCTCACGACCGACCACGGTACCATCAAGGTGGACCGTCCCATCAACGTCATCGGCGACAAGAACATCAACACCAACCTGCGCTACAAGGTAGGCAAGAGCCTGACCTACAACGGCAAGCAAGTCTATGAAATCAAGCAGCCCAAGCGTGTAGGTCTGCCCGCTCCCAACATCTCGAGCACCTACATCTTCGCGATGAACCGTGACTTCTTTGCCTATCCCAACAACTACAACTACTACGTTTCCTATTACAACGACACGTTCCAGCACGGCGGCATCTCGATGGAAGAGATGCTCGTGCCCATCGTGACGCTGTCACCCAAATAATCAAGGTTGACCATGCCGCGACTATGTCGCGGCCAATTAAATACTAAGGATATGAAAACCATTGAAATACCGATTCCCAATCTGGAGGCACTCGAGGAGGCCGCCTACAAGTTTATGACCGAAATGGGCGACCTGACCGTCTATGCCTTCTACGGCGAGATGGGTGCCGGCAAGACCACATTCATCAACGCCTTGTGCAAGCAGCTGGGCGTTGAGACCGACGTGACCAACTCGCCCTCGTTTGCCATCATCAACGAGTACCGCAGCGACACTACCGCCGAACTGATCTACCACTTCGACTGCTATCGCCTCGAGAAGGAGGAAGAAGCCGTTGACCTGGGCGCCGAGGACTACTTCGACAGCGGCGCGCTGTGCTTTATCGAGTGGCCCGAGCGCATCGACGGCCTGTTGCCCGACGACACCGTGCGCGTCGACATCACCGTGAACGATGACGAGAGCCGCACCTTGAAGATGACTTTCCCCACCGCCTGACCATGCCACACTACATCAAGGTCAGCCAGACGGCGAGCACCAACACCTACCTGTCCCGCTTGGCAGCAACGCTGCCGGGCGGTACGGTCATTTATACCCCCAGCCAAACGGCGGGCCGTGGCCAAAAGGGCAATTCCTGGGAGAGCGAGGACGGTAAGAACCTGACATTCTCCCACTTGCTCAAACGGCCGCCTGTCAAAGCCCGCGACCAGTTCTACCTGAGCGAAGCAGCCGCCCTGGCGGTTGTCGAGGCGCTCACGGCCGAGGCTGGCGACGGTTTCGCCGTCAAGTGGCCCAACGACGTCTATTGGCAGGACAAGAAGGTGTGCGGCATGCTGCTCGAGAACTCGCTTGACGGCAGCGACATCGCCACCTGCATCATGGGCATCGGCATCAACGTCAATCAGGAGCGTTTCCTGAGCGATGCACCCAATCCCGTCTCGCTCATCAACATCACGGGCCATGAGCACGACCTGATGGCGCTGCTCAAGCACGTGTGCTCCCGCATCGAGGAGCTAGTGGACTCGCTGAATGACGAAGAAGCCCGCAAGAACCTGCATCAGCGCTACATGGAGACCCTCTACCGCAACGACGGCCAGCAGCACCCCTACGAGGACGCAGCAGGCAATCGTTTCATGGCCAGCGTCGCCGGTATTGCCCCCGACGGCACCCTCACCCTCCTGCACGAGGACGGCACCACCCACAGCTACCTCTTCAAGGAAGTCAAGCACATCATCAACAACACCGTACTATAATCCAAAAATGAAAACAATAAATACAACAAAAACAATGGCATCCGCGACCAATTCAATTGCTTCCTTCCGGATGGCTTAGTATTTATTGTACTTATTGTCTTCCTTTTAAATACATAGTAATAAAGAAATGAAGATTGTCGTTTATTGCAGCTCACAGGCGGGGCTGGAGGAGAAATACCAGCAGTTGGCCCGCGACCTGGGCTCTTGGATTGGACAGAATGGGCACAGCTTGCTCTATGGCGGCTCCAATGCGGGGCTGATGCACATCACCGCTGCCGCAGCCCATGAGGCCGGAGGGCACGTTATCGGTGTGATACCCGAGATGTTCAGGCACCGCATCGACCCAGTGTGCGACGAGGTGGTCTATACCGCCAACCTGGGCGACCGCAAGCAGTACATGATTGAGCACGGCGACGTGTTTGTCGTGATGCCCGGCGGCATCGGCACCCTTGATGAATGGATGTCCACCCTCGCCGTCATGACCATCGGCAACGACGACCCGCGTCCCGTCATCGTCGCCAACATCGACGGCCTATACGACGCCACCGTCCAGCAGCTCACCGACATGACCCGTACCCCCTTCGCCCGCAGCAAGAACCTCGCCCGCACCCTCGTCGCCACCAACGCCACCGACCTCATCAATATCCTCAACACCTTAGCCCCACGCTAGGTTGCTAAGACGTTAAGGTTTTATGCCCACCCAATGGTTAACAAATATTAAAAAACGGGTGGGTAATGGATAACCCCTGGGATTATAATATCTTTGTATTCTAATACTTTCTAAATACTATGCAATCATGAAACGAATCATTTTAATTCTGGCATTATGCCTGCTGGGCGGCACGGCCTTTGTACAAGCGCAGACACAGAACAAGAAAGAGAAACAAGAGGTGGTGAAGCTGAAAAACGGCCACAGCGTGAGGGGCAAGATTGTGACCTATGCTCCGCTGGACTCGCTGGTCATCCAGGAAGATGACGGCACGCTGCAGACCATCTACTGGAATAGCATCAAGCAGATCACCAAGGAGGACTGGCAGCCGCAGCAGTCGATGGGCAGTGACTTCACGCCCGGCAGCGGGCCGCAGAAGGGTTACCGCGGCTTCTTTGACCTGGAATACTACAAATCCATCGATGCCATTTCACAGGATCACTTCGGCTTCAGCACGACCCACGGCTACCAATTCAAGCCTTGGTTGTTTATCGGTGCTGGTGCCGGAATGAAAATCAGCCACAACAAGCATAGTAAACCTGATTTCGCCAAAAAGACTGATTTTTACATGTTTCCAGTGTTTGGCGACATTCGCTTCGACCTGTTGAAGGGCAAATTTTCGCCTTATCTGGATTGCCGCTTAGGTTACACTTTGGGCAATAAAGCCTATGGACTGATGTTCAACCCCTCGCTGGGATGCCGAATGGGACTGACCGACAAACTGGCCATCAATGCCTCGCTGGGATACAGCATGCAGAGTACTGATCTCGCTGTTGTAACTCAAAAGCAAACCGCCATCTGGCACCACAAAGGCAGTAACGAGCAGAACAACCCCTACCACTGCCTGTCCATCAAACTAGGCATCGAGTTCTAGGGCACGAATCGACAAAAAAACATTTAACACGAATGACCATGAATTACCACGAATGGTCATGAATATTTCTTATTTATGATAATTCGTGGACATTTGTGGACATTCGTGTTTATATAATGGGGCGGATGCTTTGATTCTCTGGATTTTATGTCGTACCTTTGCGGGTATGACAACGATAGGCACATTACTGATATTTGCGGCGGCTATCATCCTGATGGTGGTGGCCATCGCTCGTTTTAAGGTTCACCCGTTCCTGGCGATACTGGGCGCCGCATTACTGCTGGCGGCATTGCTGGGTGTCCCGTTTAAAGAGATCCCCGATGTCATCGCCAAAGGCTTCGGGGGCGTGTTCAGTGGCATTGCCCTGGTGATCATCTTCGGCACACTGATTGGCCGCGTGCTGGAACGAACCGGTGGCGCCGTGGCACTCGCCCGTGCCGTGGAGCGCGTGGTAGGCAAGCGCCATCCACGCCTGGCAATGATGCTCATCGGCTGGATTGTGTCGATTCCGGTGTTCTGTGACAGCGGTTTTGTGCTGGTCAGCCCCATAGGCAAGTCACTGGCCAAGCGGTCGGGCATCTCGCCCGTTCCGCTGATGCTGGCCCTGGCGGCGGGCCTGTTTGCCTCGCATGTATTCATCCCGCCCACACCGGGTCCCGTGGCTGCTGCCGGCATGGTGGGCCTCGAGAACAACCTGCTGCTGGTCATCGCCCTGGGTGTTGTTATCTCGCTCCTGTCGCTGATTCCCGCCTATTTCTTTGCAGGCCGTTTCAGTCAGCTCGATGGAGAATCGGAGCTCTCCGAAATCTCCAAGAGCTCTGAGAGCTCTGAGAATCAACCATCTAGGATCAACGCCACTCTAGCCTTCCTGCCCATCGTCCTGCCCATCGTGCTGATGGCGCTGGGCAGCGCGGCAGCAATGACAAACCTGCCAGAAAATGTGGAAACCGTGTTTACCTTCCTGGGCAAGCCCGTCATCGCCCTGATGATTGCGTTACTGTCTTGCCTGCCCCTGCTGATGCAGACCAAAATAACCGGCCAATTCTATGACATCACCCAAACGTCGCTCAAGACTGCAGGTCCCATCATCTTTATCACCGCTGCGGGCGGTGTGCTGGGCGCTGTGGTCGTGGCCAGTGGATTTGTTGATATCATCAAAGAATCGGGCGAGGCGCTCAAGGCATTGGGTGTCGTTTTCCCCTTCCTCATCGCCGCCATCCTGAAATCGGCCCAAGGCTCATCGACGGTGGCCATCACGACCACAGCGAGCATGATGGGCATGTTCAGCGACTCGGGCTCGATGATGAATGCGCTGGGCTTTACCAGCCCCCTGGCCGCAGCACTTGTGGTAATGGCCATCGGTGCCGGCTCGATGACCGTGTCGCACGCCAATGACAGCTACTTCTGGGTAGTGACCGGCTTTGGTGGCATCAAGGCCCGCGACGGCTACCGCACCATGACGATGATGACCCTGATCATGGGTCTCACCGCCATCGCCCTGATCGCCATCGCCGTAGCAATCCTCCTGTAACCCGACTTTTTTCCCTGTCATTACGTCAGCAGCGAACGTGATGGCACGTTTCTTGCCGTTGGATATAACATTGGCGGACTTTGTCCGTTAAGAATAAAACGACACTAACAACAATAATCGAAATACAACACAATGAAAGGTAAAGTTTATACCCGTACCGGCGATGCCGGACAGACGTCGCTGGTGAGCGGCAACCGCGTGAGCAAGGACGACGTGCGTGTCGAGGCTTATGGCACCGTCGATGAGCTGAACAGCAACATCGGCGTGCTGTTGCACAGCACCAAACTCGATGACCAGGAGATTATCGCGCTGCTGCGCAAGGCGCAGAACAAGCTGTTCAACATCGGCGCCTATCTGGCCAACGATGCCAAGGATGCCACGCTCTATGGCCTATCTCAGGACGATGTCACTGCCCTGGAGCAGATGATGGACCACATGAGCGAGGAACTGCCGCCCATGCAGGGCTTTATCCTGCCTGGCGGAACACGTCTGTCGGCCCAGGCCGACCGCTGCCGCACCATCACCCGCCGTGCCGAGCGCCGCGTGGTCACGCTGGCCCGCACCGCCACGGTCGATGCGCTGGTGCTGGAATACCTGAACCGATTGAGCGATTTCTTCTTCGTTTTCGCAAGATACAACAACATTCATAACCAAGTAGAGGAAATTTATTGGGATAAGAATGCTTAGAATTGAAAAATAGTATTACTTTTGCACACAATTTTTAAAACACAGGATATTTTCATAAAAAAAGCGAACAAGAAAGACTATGTATTGGACACTTGAATTGGCTACCAAACTCGAAGATGCTCCATGGCCCGCTACCAAGGCCGAGCTCATCGACTATGCCGTGCGCAGTGGCGCACCTCTCGAAGTGATCGAAAACCTGCAGGAAATTGAAGATGAGGGCGATACCTACGAATCTATCGAAGACATCTGGCCCGACTATCCGACCAACGACGACGATTTCTTCTTTGACCCTGACGAGTATTGACACGGTCATTTTTGGAAAGATGATAACAGCAGCCCGATCAGACTCATGTCTGACCGGGCTGTTTTCTTCGGGTCACGCGTCAAACTAGAAGAACACGCCGCTGGTGTAGCCGAACCAGCGCAGCACCGTCTCTCCCCACAGGATAATCATCAGCCAGCTGATGAACATCATCGTGATACCGAACTTGAAGGTATCGCTCCAGCTGTAATGGTTGGTCGTGTAGAGCAATGCCGCCGGCTTGCTGTTGAAGGGCAGCACATAAACGTGTCCCACCAGCAACGCCACGGGGAAGGCCAGGCTCATGATGGGATAGCCGTTCTTTTGCGCCACACCGATGGCGATGGGGATGAAGATGAGCGTGAGCATCGTCTTGGACTGGAAAATGAGTGAGAACAAAAGGATGCCTGCCGTGAGAATCAGGTAAATGGTCCAGAACGGGGTGGACTGGGTAATGCCCAGACCCGCAAACAAGGCGTCAACCAGCGTGCCGGGCAAGCCCGTGGCATCCAGACCCGCTCCCAGGGTATAGGCGCCAGCCGAGAACAGCAACAGGTGCCAGGGGATGTCCACATCGTTCCACTTGACCACGCCAATGCCGGGCAGCAAAGCCACCACAGCGCCCATAAATGCCACTGCGGTCTGGTTGATGCCGTGCTGCTTGTCGGTAGCCCACAGCAGCAGCACAATCACAAAGATGGCGATGGCCTTATACTCCTCGGGCTTCATTTTGCCCAATTTCTTGAGCTCGTCGCGCAAGCGGTCCATGCCGCCGGCAATCTGCGGCACCCGTTCTTCCTTCTTGAGCGGGAAGAATATCTTGGAGCCTACAAACCAGGCAATGAAAATCAGCAGCACATTCATCGGGAAAGCGGCCTTGAACCAATCCTGATAGCTGAATGCGCCCCACCCCATCGCGCCGGCGATAATCGAACCCGCCAGCAGGGTGGCGCCCGATCCGGTCAGGAAGGCGTTGGCGCCCAGATTGATCTGGAACAGGTTCTGAAGGATCAGGTTGCGGCCAAAGTTGTTGCGGTTCTTGCCACCCGTGGCGCCATAGATGGCCGCGATGACCATGAAGATGGGCAACAGGATGGCCGCCTTGGCCGTCGTGGCCGAAATGAAGGCCGACAGCACCAGGTTGATGACAATGAAACTGATCATGATGCCGCTGGCGTTCTTGCCGAACTTGAGCACAAACCAGATGGCAAAACGCTTGGCCACCTGGGTCTTGACCAGCATGCTGGCCAAGATGAACGACAGGATATTGAGCCACATCACCGGGTGACCCAACTGGGCATAGGCCGTCTTGTCGGTGGTGATGCCCGTCAGCACAATGGACAGGATAACGATGAGCGACGTGAGGTAGTTGGGAATCGCCTCACTGATCCACAGGATGATCGCCGCCACAAAGATGGCCAGCATGGCATAGTTGATGCGCACAAACTTCTTGTGCGTGGCATCGGTGAGCTGGGCCTGCTGTTGCTCGGTAAGGTCATCGGCCTTAATCTGCTCGCCTTCAGGAGTCTTGAACTCCTTGAGCCCAGCCGTCTCGATTTGGTCATAACGCTTCATGGCCGACTCGGTGAGCGTGGTGGTCTCGCTATTGGTGTCAATGCGGTTGATGAACGGGATGTCCGCCAGCCAATAGATGACGATGAACGCCAGTATTGCCAGCGGCGCACCAATGCGTTGTAGTATCTTTTCAAAGCCGGATTTCTGCATCTTGGGCAGTTTCTCAATCCGGTAGTTGTTCATGTCCAGCGGGTCAAAAGCCTGTTGCTGGTCGATTCGCTCCTCAGCCATTTTGGTTATTCAGTCTTAAAGAAAAGAGGTGGCGCACGACGTGCCGTCGCACGCCACCAGTGTGAATTACAATAAAATTGTCAAACGGTTATTTCCAGTTCTTGAAGGGATTCTTCATGAGCATGGAATTGTAATAGCGCGGGTCGCCGGTGACCTCCTCGCCCAGCCAAGCAGGACGCTCAAAGGCGGCATTCTCGTCGGGCAACTCTACCTCGGCAACGGTGAGACCCTCGTTGTCGCCGTAGAACTCGTCCACCTCAAAGGTAAACTCGCCGGCCTTGACCAGATAGCGCGTCTTGTCGATTACGCCGGGCTCGCAGATGAGCAGCAGCTCCTTCACCTCCTCGACAGGGATTTCCTTCTCCCACTCGTAGCGGCTGGCGCCACTGGCGTTACCAATGCCCTTGATGGTGATGAAACCCTTGTCGCCCTTGACGCGGACACGCACCGTGCGCTCGGGAACCGAGCTCAGGTAACCCTGGGTAATGCGCGTGGCCTTGAAGGCCTCGCTCTTGAAATCACCCTTCACCAGAAATTTTCTTTCAATCTCTTTTGCCATATCCGTTTAGTTTGCTAAGGGTTTGTTAATCATACCAATCACACGCTTGATGGCCTGCAGGTAGTTGATGTTCTCAACGCCCTCCAGCCCCACGTCGGCCAGGGTCTTCTTGATGTCCTCGACCTCGGTGGACTCTGAGTTGATGGTTTTGACCAGAGCACCGTTGATATAGACGTCACCCGTCTCGCAGATGGTGTCGTTGACCATGTAGCCAAAGCGGATTTTCTCCACACTCACGGCCTGCAGGTCGGGGTGGGCATCAATCATGGCCAGGAACTCTTCAAGTGTATAGGTGTCCTTCGTGAGTTCGGGCATTACGTCCACCTTGAAGGCGGGGAACACCTCGTCGCGCAGCACCTGGGCAGCGATGGGGAACTCCCCCTTCATCAGAGGGTTCCACTGCTCCAAGCCATCGACCGTCTGGACATAGGTCTTGATGTCCATCTTGCCGTTGCGTATCTTGGTGTTGTTCACATCATTGGTGCGGCTCACGATATAGGTCTCGGTGCTGTGGCGCTCCCACACCTTCTCGGGCACGGGAACACTCAGGCGGGCCATACGCTTGCTGGCCTCGCAGAAACAACGTCCGAAACTGCGGAACTCAAAGCGGGGCTTTGAGATTTCACCAATCTTCAATTCTTCTTTTGCCATTTTGTTTTCTTGGTTTGATTAAGTGATTTATGGTTAAGTAATTACTTCTCGTTGTTTAGGGCAGATAGATGCCAAAGGTGGAGAGAGTCTCTAAACCCTAAACTCTAAACTCTAAACTCTAAACTTCAAGTTTCACCCATGTGAAACTTGAATTACTGTACTACAGTGGGATCCTCGGTACCCGTGTCGGGATTCTTTGCACCCAGGGTGGGCGTGTCGGTAATCATGAACTTACCCGTGCCGTTGGGACAGCGGCTCCATGAGCCAGATACCTTGGCCAGTGACTGGTTGCCCCAAGCGTCTTCCTTCTCGCCGCGCTGGAACCTGTCTACCAGGTTGTTGTTGGGATCATAAATCTCAACCAGAACGCTCTTCTTGCTGGAGAAACCACTGGAGAAGCCGCGCGGGGTGGTTCCCTTGGCACCCACGATGGTGAAGAAGCTGTGACCCATGATGACTTCGCCTTCCAGGCCTTTCCAGGTCTCTTCCTCATCCTTCTTGATAACGACATCCTTCAGCTTGATGGGGTCGTCGCCGTTGTTATAGAGCTCGATGAACTTGTCGGCATCGTTGTCGGCAGCACCATAAAGCTCGTTGAGTACCAGCTTGGTGAAGTCTGAAGGTTTGTCACCCACCGTAAATTCCTTCTCGGGAGATATGGTGATGAAACCGGCCTCATTCTCAACGGCCACGGTATAGGTCACCTTGGTACCATCGGGCTGGGCGGGAATAGTGGCTGTATAGGTATTGCCGTTGCCGGCCATGGGCAGGCTACCCGACGTTGCGCCGGCTTTATAATTCAGCGTGGCGGTTTTTACTGCCTGAAGGCCAGAAACGGTTACAGTAACCACAATATCGTCAAACGAGGTAGGTGCCTCGGGCGACATGGTAACGGCTTCGATTTTGGACGGGCCTTCATACACGTTATCTTTTACACACGATGCCAGCAATACAACGGCCAGCAGCATGAATGCTAATTGTATCTTTTTCATTGTCGTAATAATCTTTAAGTGGTTGTCCATTAGAAGTCAATCTCGAAACGCAGGCCCAGCATGTGGTAGCTCACACCGCCTTTGCCCTTGCCCTCAACAGCCTTGGTATAGTCGGTAGTGGGAGCGCCGTTGGCATCGTGGCCGATGAAGAGTTTGCCCTTGCCGTTGGCATAGCGATCATTGTTGCTGTACTGGTAGTTCAGGACAATCTTGACCGAGTTGCCCAGGTAGAAATTCACGCCGGCGGTGTAGTTCTCACCCGAACCACCGTAGATATCGCCGTTATTCAGGTCCAGATAGTCATAGCGCAGAGCCAGCTCAACGTCGCCCCACTTGCGGCCCGTCGAGGGCTGTGTGAACTCGCCCTCGGCAACGTTGAAGCGCTGCTGGCCACCCAGCAGCAGGTAGGTAGCAGCAACATACCAACCACCAAAGTTGTAGCTGTTCTTCGCAGCGCTCACATGGCTGCCAACCCACTCGCTCTGGATGCGGGCAGGACCATAATAGGCAGCGCCTTCGAGACCATAGAGCCACTCATGATCCACATCGGGAATCACGTCGGTGTCGAGGTATTTCTTGCGGTTGATGCTCGTGGCATTGCGCGTGCTGTAGCGAACGCCGCCATACTCATTGGTGGCCATGTCGGTCTTGGGTGTGCGGTATGAACCCTTACCACCCAGATACAGACCCCAATAGCGGTCCTTGCTGTAGGGCATGTAACCCACCTTACCGGTGAACGAGTAACCCTGGCTGCGGCCAAAGTCCTTGTTGTTGTCCTGGACGTTGGTAACCTCTTCCGAGCCGGCAACCGTCTGGAAGAACATACCCAGTGATGCCCTGAAGTGGTCGAGCAGGTACTCGCCCTGGATACCGATGTGACGCGAGGGCACCAATGCCTTACACAACATGGGGCGTTCCATGAAGGTCAGATAGCGCGATGTCGTGGTCTGCTCCATCGAGAAGTCCTCCTTGAAGTTACCTGCCTTGAAGGCAAAGTGCTCCAGACCGTCATACTCGATGATAGCGTCCTTGAGCTCAAACACGCCGTCGGCCATGTCCATATCAATCTCACCGTACCAGTCGGGCGTCACCTGTGCCTTGACGGCAAATCGCGCACGCCTGATGGACACACCGTTACCAATGGGGTTGTAGTCCGAGTGGTTCTTGCCAAAGAAGGTGGCACCATCCACCTGAACACGGTTATCAAACCACACCTTGTACTTCTTGCTCTTGGATTCCAGCACCAGGATGTTGTTGCGCTGCTCGGCATGGAGAGCCTCACGATCGACACGAACACCATACTGATTGTAGGTCACCTCTTCCTCCTCGGTGTCCTGAGCCCACACACTTCCCGTCAGGGAAATGGCAAGCCCAATCATTAATGTCAGTAATTTCTTGCTCATAACATGTTGTTTAAAAGGTTTATAAAATCATTAAATGTTATATGCTTACCATCACTAGTTTTCATCAAACTGATTGCAAAAATACTGATAAAATTAAAAAATACAAGCATTTTTCTTAAAAAACTTAAAAATAGCATCATTTTGCCAGGCCACGCAAGGCCTTTCCATGATAATTAGGCATGGTTTTTGCATGATTTGGGCTTAATTACACTACCTTTGTGACAAAACAAGAACAGCAATATGAACTATACCTGTCCCAAATGCGGTAAGAAGATGGACTTGAGCACCGAGGTGCTCATCAACAGTGAATATAAGGTCATCTGCCCCCAATGCTTGAGCGAATTGCACATTGTGGGCGATTATGCCTATATCCCTCACGACTCGCTCAACCTCGACACGAGCGTCGAGCCGTCCAAGACCATCTGTTGCCCCACATGTGGCCACGAGGCCAGCACGGCGGCCCACTTCTGCCCCAACTGTGGCACCAGCTTCGACTCGTCGGCGCCATCGACCACCGCTGTGGATACCGCGCCCGAAGACGTGACCGTGCTGCCGCCACCCCTGCCCAACAGTGATCCGCTCTACAACGATGCGATACAATTTCTGATGACCTGCACGGCCATCACGCCCATGATGCTGCGCGACCATTTCCAGATCAGCAACGAGCGGGCTGCCGAACTCATCCGCCAGCTTGAGGCTGCAGGTGCCATCGGGCCCTACAACAACGGCGGCCCCCGCCAGATTCTCATTCCTCACCGCAGCATTTACAGCTACAGGGAACCGCAAACCGCCAGCCAGGGCAATGGTCCCGTGCGTCCCGGTCCTCGCCCGCGCAGGATGAGCTGCCTGACCATGGTACTGATTTTCATGTTCTTCATGTTTTTAATCAAGGCCTGCGGCGGCTAACCAAGAAGGCTGACACCATTCAACTACAAACAAGGGCTTGCAAGTATCGTTGCAAGCCCTTGTTTGTGTCGCGGTGACTGGTGGGTTATTTACCCAGGTTGTCGATTTGCTGTTTAGCCCATTCCTTGGCCATGCGGATGGCCTCGTTGGCCATCTGGTTGACCATGGAATCCATGCCCTCGGGAATTTCGATGCCCATCACACTGTCGGGCAGCATGCGGGGATCGGTCATGTCCTCTTCATCCTGTGCATCAGCGTCCTCGTCGTTTTGGGGAGCAGGTGCAGGGGGAGGAGTGATGTGATGGTTGGCCTCGTAGTCGTCCATCGCACGGGTCCAAGCCTTCTCGATATCCTCCTTGCCGAAGGTGAACACGTGGCCGAAGGCTCCCAGCGACACCATCTTCTCCTCGTTGTCGCCAATACTCATGCGGCCCACCGAGCAAACGACATAGTTCTTGACGTCGAGGTAGTTGGAGATGACCTTGTCGGTGCCAAAGCCCGTGAGTTGTTTCAGCGCCTTGTTGATGAGGTCACCAAACACACCGCCAACGCCGGTGATGCTGCCCAGATTCTCGTCCACCTTGTCATCGACCCAAGCCTTGGTAACGTCCTGGATGGCGGCCTCATGGGCTTGACGGTCGGGGCAAGTGAATACCATCGTGGCAAACAGGATGGCAAGTACCAGAGCGGCGATGAGCCACGGCGTGCAGCCGCTTTTCTTCTTCACCTCATCCTGTGCGGGCCAGCGGGGCGGCACTTGAGGCGGTGCCTGAGTCGGGGGCACTACGGGGTCATAAGGTTGGCCCACAGTTGCCTGATTCTCGGCAACACGGGCAGCCTGCTGCGAGGCCTCAAACTCGGCACGCTGCAGCACGGCGGTCAGTTCGGGCACGTCACCGGCCTGCATCCAGTCGGCCATGCCGGGCGCCCACACTTCGCTTTCGGGGTTAATCCCCTGCTGCGCCAATTCTTCTACGGAAAACGGTCCTTCCTGTTTTCCGTTTCTAATCAGATGAAATTCCATTTTAGTTTCTAGTTTCTAGTCCCTAGTTGTTAGTTGTTTGCGTGGATTATGCTTACAAAAACCGTGCCAGCGCACCGGTTCATCTCCAACTGTCACTTGTTGTTGATGAAGTCCTGGAAGGCCTGCTTGTAGCTGTCGCCGATGGGGATATAGACGTCGCCAAAGACGATGCGGTTGCGCTCGATCTCGCGGATTTTGCTTTTCTGGACAATGAAGGAGCGGTGCACCCTGATGAAACGCGATGCGGGGAGCATCTGCTCGATGGCCTTCATGTTCATCAACGACAGGATGGGATGCGGCGACTGCTCGGTATAGATTTTCACATAGTCCTTGAGGCCCTCGATGTAACGGATGTCGTCGAGGTTGATCTGCAACAGCTTGTACTCGCTCTTGACGAAGATGCTGCGAGGCTCCTCGGCGGCAGCAGCGGCGGGGGGTGCGGTCGCAGGCTGCTCGCTCTGTTGCACGAGCTGGAACCACTGCAGCGCCTTGTTGCAGGCTTCCATGAAGTCGGCATAGCTGATGGGCTTCAGCAGGTAGTCGAGCGCATTGACACGGAAGCCATCCACAGCATAGCGGTCAAACGCCGTGGTGAAGACAATGCGTGTGTTCTCGGGAATCATCTTGCTCAATTCCAGCCCGTTGAGCTCAGGCATCTGGATATCGAGGAAGAGCAGGTCAACAGGCTGCTCCCCGATGCCGTGCAGGGCATCGGTAGCGTTATTGTACTTGCCGCACAGTTCCAGGAACGGTATTTTCTCCACATAGCTCGCCAGCAGATTCACGGCCAGCGGCTCGTCGTCAACGATTGCACACTTGATGATCATGATTTATCCTTCTTGATAGTGATTTTAGAATAATACTGTCCGCCATCGGCGGTCTTGCCCTTCTCCCAGGTGTAACGGTCGGGGTACATGAGTTCCAGCCGTCGGCTCACCTGGTCCAGCCCGATGCCCGAGCCGCTCTTGTCGTTCTCGCGCTTGGGATAACAGGTGTTGTGGATTTCGCACGTGATGTCGCCGTCCGTCTGATTCAGGTCGATGGAGATTTCGCCCTTGCCCTGCGGCGAGATGCCGTGCTTGAAGGCATTCTCGATGAGCGAGATGAAGATGAGCGGTGCCACCGGTGTCGAGTCGTTGGGCTGCACGTTGATGTTGGTGTTGATTTTCACATTGTCGGTCACGCGTATCTTCATCAACTCGATGTAGTTGCGCATGAAGTCGGCCTCTTTGCACAGGGGCACAAAATCCTGCTGGTTCTCATAGAGCACGTGGCGCAGCAGCTTGCTCAACTCGCCCACGGCGGTCTGCGCCTTTTCCTGGTCAAAGGCGATGAGCGCATAGATGTTGTTCAGCGTGTTCAGCAGGAAATGCGGATTCAACTGGTTGCGCAGGTTGCTCAGCTCGGCCTCGGCACGAGCGGCCTCAGCCTCCTTGCGCGCTTCCTCGATGTGCTGCCACCGCTGCACGATGCGCACCGCCATGGCGAGCGCAATAATCAGAATCAGCGTCACCACAGCCCAGAAGTAACGCGGGAATCTGACGAAAGGCCGCTTGGGACCGTTCACATTTACCTCAGGCAGGAATTGCACGACTAGCCAGTGCCACACATCCATGAGTAACAGTCCCCCGGCGATGACCAGCAGATTGGCCAACAGGAACAGCTTCCAGTCGCTCTTCTTGAGCAGCAAACGTGGCACCAACCACAAATAGTTGATGTAGAACACCAGCAAGTAGGCAAGCGGATTGCCCAACCAGCGCAAGTAGCGGTTCAGCACCACCAGCCAGTCATCGTTGGAACTGTGGAAAAACAGCGGGACCACAATCAGTACCGACCAGCACAGCAGATGCAGGATCAGGTACCGGTATTTGGGTTTGGATTTGTCTAATTCGCTTGACATAACTGCATTAGTTTTGTGTTTATGTATCGCAAAGATAATCAACTCTTCTCGCATCAACAAATATTATCGACAAAATGACACTTCCACTAGACAAAAAATGATTTCCCCATTTTTTAAAAAAATGGCACAAATATTGCAGGTATCTGACAAGTTATTCGTAAATTTGCGTTTTGTATAACATTATTCACCTTAAAATAAATTACAAGAACAATGAAAAAAGGATGTATCGGACTTATTATCTTGGCCGTGATTGTCGGCGCTTGCTATTTATGGGTAAAGAACAGCTACAACGGCCTCGTGGCTGACCAGGAGAGCGTTGAGACCGCATGGGCTCAAGTGGAAAACGTGTATCAGCGCCGCGCTGACCTGATTCCCAACCTGGTGGAGACGGTCAAGGGCTATGCCAAGCACGAGCAGGAAACCCTGGAGGGTGTAATCGAGGCTCGCGCCAACGCCACCAAGGTGACCATCGACCCGACGAACATGACTCCCGAGGATCTGCAGAAGTATCAGGCTGCACAGGGCGACGTGACCAACGCACTGAGCCGACTGATTGCCGTGGCCGAGAACTATCCCGACCTGAAAGCCAACCAGAACTTCTTGGAACTGCAGAGCCAGCTCGAGGGTACTGAGAACCGCATCGCTGTCGAGCGCAACAAGTTCAATGAGGTAGCCCGCCAGTACAACACCAAGCGCCGCACCTTCCCCACCAACATCATCGCCGGCATCTTCGGCTTTGGTGACAAGCCATACTTCCAGGCTCAAGAGGGCGCCGACAAGGCTCCGAAGGTGGACTTTGGTACCAGCGAGGGCAAGTAACCGATGGCACTGGCCGATTTCATCCCCAGCGAGGGACAACGGCGCATTGCCGATGCCATTACCGCAGCCGAGCGTCACACGACGGGAGAAATCTGCGTGCATGTGACGCCCCGCTGCCGTGGCAACGTGATGAAACGTGCCGTCAAGACCTTTAACCGCCTGCACCTGTACACGACCAAGCGCCGCAATGCGGTATTGATTTTCATCGCCTACGAGGACCGCAAGCTGGCTATCCTGGGCGACACAGCAATCCACGAAGCAGTGCCCGAGGGATTCTGGGACGGTGAGGTCGAAGAACTGACGAATTACCTCAAGGCGGGCAGGCCCGTTGACGGACTGTGTGCCATCATCGCCCGTATGGGCGAGCGCCTGTCGGAATACTTCCCCGGCGAGCGCGACGACGAGAACGAATTGAGCAACGAGGTCACCTTTGACGACGGTGACGATGATGATCATGACGAAGACAATGGCAATATGGAATAAGGCCGCCCGGCGGCTCATGGCAGTGGCGCTGTTGCTGTGCGTTACCGCACTGGCAGCCATGGCGCAGGTGCCTGAGCGCCCCAACCCGCCACGGCTGGTCAACGACTTTGCCGGCATCCTGGGCGACTGCCAGTGGCTGGAAGACTCGCTCGAGCGAATTGCCGTGGAGACCAGCAACCAGATCTGCGTGGTGACCATGAACGACTTTGGCGGCTATGACAAGGCCATGATGGCCTACAGCATCGGCCAAGAGTGGGGCGTGGGCAAGAAGGGCAACAACAACGGCGTTGTCATCCTCATCAAGCCCAAGACCGAGGACAGCAAGGGCGAGGCGTTCATCGCTCCCGGCTATGGCCTGGAGGGCGCCATCACCGACGCCATCAGCACGCGCATCGTCAACCAGGAGATGATTCCGCATTTCAAGGAGAACGACTACCTGGGCGGTGTATGGGCCGGAGCGCAGGTCGTGCGCGACCTGGCTACAGGCGAATACAACGAAGAAGACTACGCCCAGCAGGATGACGATAGCGCCTTGTTCGCACTCATCCTGTTCATCCTCATCTTTGCCTTCTTCATGTACCTGGCCCACAAGAGCAACCAGAATGGTGGCGGTGGCCATCGCAACAACCGCGACACCGGCACCTGGGGCGGACCCATCATCTTCACCACCGGCAGCGACTGGAACCGCGGCGGCTCGTCATGGAGCGGCGGCGGTGGCTGGAGCGGCGGTGGAGGCTGGGGAGGCTTCGGCGGAGGCTCCTTTGGCGGCGGTGGAGGCGGCGGCAGCTGGTAATCCCCACCCCACCACATCAAGTTATCAGAAAAGGCTTCAAGTGCAATCTTGAAGCCTTTTTCTTTTTCTACCTCCCGCTCACAACAGTCGCCAATTAATGCAAGGAAAAATCAATCATCGACAATTTTGCGGCCATGATTATTTGTGAAATCATCATCTATTCACTATCTTTGCGACATCATTAACAACCTAATCCACTACAGCAATGAATCGATTCAGACTACTCTTTCTTGTCGCAGCCGCTTCACTGGCCTCACTGGCCATGGCACAGGCCGTTTCCACAGGCGAGTATTCCTATCAGGTCGACGGCACCCCTGCCATGACAGGCCAGGCCACACATGACCACTTGTTTACTCAATGTGAGTACAATGGCCAGACCTTTGTCAATAAGATCACGTTTCAGAGCGACAATATCCAAACGGTATGGTTCTATCTCGACGATGATGAGATCTACCAGAACGAAACCATTCAGGCCTTGACTCCCATTGCCTATAACGCCGCTGGAGACCTGTACAACGAGATCACCTACAACTCCTTCCAGTGCGAGATCTATTTGCCCGAGGACATTCAGATCGTCACCATTGCCGATGAAGACTACAACGAGGTGTTCTATCTGCAGGGAGACCGTTTGCCGACGTCGTCCAACATCGCCTGGAGTTGGAATTGCACAAAGGAAGTTGACGGTAAGACCTATAATGTGTATATGGTCACGTGCTACAATACCAACTCTTTCGGCTCGCATTTTTCGGCAAAAAACGGCACCTTGTATAAGCGCAACGGCGCCTTGAAGAAAGAATCGTCACTCTTTGCCTTGTTCTTGAACAACGTCAGCTTTGACCCCGTCGAGGGACGTTTTGACCAAGACATGATCATTGCCAACCAGATCTTCATGTTGCGCGAGACCTATATCGCCGGCTGGGAACCCAACGAGGCCATCTTTTTCTATGGCACGGGCGGCAACTTCGAGACCCAGCGATTCATGAACTATAACCGGGTGGAAATGTATGGTACCGACGGCATCGGGGCCTTGCCCGGTGACGTGGATGGCAACGGTATCATCAACATCGAGGATGTCACCGTATTGATCGATCACCTACTGAGTGGTTTGCCCATTGACGGAAACGGCGACGCCGACGGCGATGGCGACATCAACATCTCAGATGTGACCGAAATCATCGACATGCTCCTGAACAAGGGCCATTAACGGTAACTCTTATCAGGAAACGACAATGGCAGCGTGCCACACGGGGCGCGCTGCCATTGCGGTTTCTCACAGCGGGCGGGAGCTCGATACTAAAGCCCGACAGGGGCTTCTGAGTCCTTTTCCGCTGGTCTCAGGCTCTCGTGGGCCTGGGATTTATTTGTTCTTTGCCTCCTCGGGGGCAATACCAACCAATTCGGGATCGATGAGAATGCGTCCGCAGTACTCACACACGATGACCTTCTTGTGCATCTTGATCTCCATCTGGCGCTGGGCGGGGATGCGGTTGAAGCAGCCGCCACAAGCGTTGCGCTGAACGACCACGATGCCCAGACCGTTGCGGGTGTTCTTGCGGATGCGCTTGAAAGCGGTCAGCAGGCGCTCTTCAATCTTGTTCTCCTGCTTCTTGGCCTTTTCGCGCAAGGTCTCCTCCTTCTGCTTGTTCTCGGAGACGATCTCATTCAACTCGCTCTTCTTCTCAACCAGGGCGTGCTCACGGTCGGTGCACTGATCCTGTGCCTTGTTGATTTCGGCCTTGAGGACGTCGATGCGGCGTGCCGCCTCGTTCATCTTCTTCTCGGCGAGTTCAATGTTCAGTGTCTGGTACTCGATCTCCTTGGTCAGGTAGTCATACTCACGGTTGTTGCGCACATTGTCCTGGTCGGCCGTGTACTTGTCGATCAGCTCCTCGGCTTTGGCCTTGATATCGCGGTTGCGGGCCAACTCGTCCTGTTGCACTGCGACCTCGTCCTCGAACTTGTTGACGCGGGTGTGCAGACCGGCGATTTCGTCTTCCAGATCCTGTACTTCCTGCGGGAGTTCACCTCTCAGGGTCTTGATGGCGTCAATTTCCGAGAGTTTTTGCTGCAAGTCGTAGAGCGCTTTGAGCTTCTCTTCAACGGTGAGTTCTTTCTTTGCTGTTGCCATAACCTTTTGATTTATAAATAATTTACTTGGTTCGTTTCATTTTTTGCGAAAGCGACTGCAAAGGTAGGACTTTTTTTCCGAATAATCTCTAAAAAAATCTCTTTTGTGAAATGCTCGCTTTCATAGTGCCCGATGTCGGCAACGACGATGCGCTGGCTGTTGTCCAGGAAATCGTGATAGCGCATGTCGGCAGTGACATAGAGCTGTGCCCCGGCCTCGACCGCCTTGTCGAGCAGGAAACCGCCGGCTCCGCCACACAGGGCCACACGGTTCACTATGTGGTCGCCGTCACCGCTGTAACGCACGGCGCCCACTTCAAAGGCCTGCTTGACACGTTTCAATACCTCTCGCGCAGGCATCGGGTCGATGTCACCGATGACGCCGCAGCCTGCAGTGGTAGTTGCCTGGTTGCCATAGGCTGCCACATCGTTCACATCGAGAAAATCCACATGGGTCATCCCTATCTTGTCGGCCATGCGGAACGACACTCCCTGCCAGGCGCTGTCCATGTTGGTGTGGGCGCTGTAGATGGTAATGTCGTGCTTGATGGCCATGGCCACGGCGCGCTCAACAGGCGTGCGGCCCATGATCTTCTTGAGGCCGCGAAAGATGAGCGGATGATGCGAAATGACCAGGTTGAAGCCGTGCTCGATGGCCTCGGCAACAACGGCCTCGGTGGCATCGGTACACAACAGGACGCCGGTGATTTCGGCCTCGGGGTCACCCACCTGGATGCCCGCATTGTCCCATTCCTCCTGCAACCGCAGGGGGGCATATTGCTCGATGGAATCGGTGATTTCCTTTATTCGCATTTTTTTAGGCGTTAGGCTTTAGGCTCTAGGCTTTAGGTTTTGGTGCGTAAATAGCCCCTAATACCTAAAGCCTAACGCCTAAAGCCTATTTATATCAAATCTTGTTCTCGGCTTTCAGGCGCTCGCGGTCCACGTCGATGTAGAGTTCGTCGAGCTGGCTCTGGTCAACAGGGCTGGGAGCATCAAGCATCACGTCGCGGCCACTGTTGTTCTTGGGGAACGCGATGCAGTCACGTATGCTGTCCAGGCCTGCCATAATCGACACGAAGCGGTCGAAACCGAAGGCCAGACCGGCATGGGGAGGTGCACCATACTTGAAGGCGTTGATCAGGAAGCCGAACTGTGCCATGGCGCGCTCGGGGGTGAAGCCCAGGATGTCAAACATCTTGGCCTGCAGCTTGCCGTCATGGATACGCAGACTGCCGCCACCCACCTCGATGCCGTTGCACACGAAGTCGTAAGCCTTGGCGCGCACGCGCTCGGGGTGCTCGTCGAGCAAGGGGATATCGTCAGGATTGGGCATGGTGAACGGGTGGTGCGTCGCCATCAGGCGCTGCTCCTCGTCACTCCACTCAAACAGCGGGAAATCGATAATCCACAGGCACTCGAACTTGTCTTTGTCCCTCAGACCCAAGCGGTCGCCCATCTCCAGACGCAGGGTGCACAGCTGCACGCGGGTCTTGTTGGCATTGTCGCCGCTCATGATCAGCACGAGGTCGCCGTCGTTGGCACCCATCTTCTCCTTGAGCTGCTGCCATACGGCGGGCTCGTAGAATTTGTCGATGCTGCTCTTGACGGTGCCGTCGGCATTGAACTTGACGTAAACCAGGCCCTTGGCACCCACCTGCGGGCGCTTAACAAACTCTACCAGGCCGTCGAGCTGCTTGCGCGTATAGTCGGCACAGCCGGGAGCACAGATGGCACCGATGTAGTTGGCCTCGTTGAACACGGGGAAGGTGCCGGTGCCCTTGAGCACGTCATCCACCTCGACAAAGGTCATGCCGAAACGGCGGTCGGGCTTGTCGCTGCCGTACAGGCGCATGGCGTCGTGCCACGTCATCTGGTCGAGCTTCTCGGGCAGGTCCACACCACGCACCTGCTTGAACAGGTGGCGGGCCAGGCCCTCAAACACATCAATCACGTCCTCCTGATCGACAAAGCTCATCTCGCAGTCGATCTGGGTGAACTCGGGCTGACGGTCGGCACGCAGGTCCTCGTCGCGGAAACACTTGGCAATCTGGAAATAGCGGTCAAAGCCGGCCACCATCAGCAGCTGCTTGAGCGTTTGCGGGCTCTGCGGCAGGGCGTAGAACTGACCGGGATTCATGCGCGAGGGCACGATAAAGTCGCGTGCGCCTTCGGGAGTGGAACCGATCAGGATAGGCGTTTCCACCTCCAGGAAGCCCTTGTCGTCAAGGTAGTTGCGGATGAGGATCGCCATGTCGTGGCGCAATTCCAGATTCTTGCGCACGGCATTGCGGCGCAAGTCCAGATAGCGGTATTTCATCCTCAGGTCGTCACCGCCATCGGTATTGTCCTCGATGGTGAACGGCGGCGTGATGCTCTCGCTCAGGATATTCAGCTTGCTGGCGATGATCTCAATATCGCCCGTGGGAATATTGGCATTCTTGCTGGAACGCTCGGCAACGGTGCCCACAACCTGGATGACGTATTCACGTCCCAGGTGGTTGGCCTGCTCACACAGTTCAGCGTCCACCTCGTTGTTAAACACGATTTGGGTGATACCATAACGGTCACGCAGGTCCACAAAGGTCATGCCACCCATCTTGCGGGTGCGCTGCACCCATCCTGCCAGAGTCACGACTTCGCCCACATTGGCCAGACGAAGTTCGCCGTTAGTCTTTGTTCTATACATTGTCTTGATGTAGTATTGATATTATTGGTTTGTCGTTATTGTCGATTTAAACATACAAAGTTACTACATTCCCGCCACAAATCTGACCTCCAGAGTCAAAAAAATTGAATTTCATGCGTTTTGGCTTGTCATTTCACGAAAATGATGTACCTTTGCACCGCTCAAAACGAGAGCATCGGGGTGTAGCGCAGTCCGGTTAGCGCGCCTGCTTTGGGAGCAGGAAGTCCCTGGTTCGAATCCAGGTACCCCGACAACCAAATAAGAAATGAACTGGAGCAAGTCACCCACACGGGAAGACTTGCTCCAGTTTTTTTTGCTATCCTCTCTCACTCAGTGAGGGGGCGCGATTCCCTATCAATCGTTCCAGTTGCCGCTCAGCAGGTAGTCGATCAATACGGTCACGTCATCAATGGTGATTCTGCCATCGAGTGAGCAGTCGGCGTCACCAGCGGTAGTGGTGCCAGCGAGCAGGCAGTCGATCAGGTCGGTAACATCTTCGATGCTGACCTTGCCGTCGGCGTTCACGTCACCGCGGCCTGCAGCAGGCTCGTCAAACTCGCCCAGCTTGCGCTTGTTGGCATTGGTGACATAGAGATCACTTAACGAATTGGAACGCAGGGGACGGCTGATGAAGGCCACGATGTTCAGGTTGTCGGCATTCCAGTTATTGGGGATGTCAACGGTGAACTCGTTCTTATAGGTGTCTCCATCCTTGTTGAGGGCGACGCCCTTCACTGAAACAAGCGCCTTGCGCAGCACGCCGTTGTGGACATAATTGTTCACAACAGTGCCCTGGTTCATCTGGGCTGCCACTAAGTTGTCCTCAGTGATATAGACGGTGAGCCTGCTGTCGCTGCCCATGAAGTCCTCATAGTTGGGCACCAGCTGGCCATCGATGGTGATGGTGGCATTGCGCGTCTCGGCATCATAGCGGCTGTTCACATTCACTGTGGCCCAAGAGGGCTCCTCATCAAGGGAGTCAAAGAAGGCGCTCATCGTTGACGCACTCGTCCCTGACAGGACAGCGAACAGCTCGTTGGCACTGCCGATGCCCATGCTCCTGTCGAAGGTGCCTTCAGGATAACCGTCAATGCCTTGATAAGCCTGAAGTGAGTCGCACTGTGCAGTGGGGAACGGATCCACTGGGCTGCCAAACAATACATGTACGCCCACCCAAGCGACGTCATCGCGCATCTCGCACAGGTTCTGCAGATTGGCCGAACCTACAGGACACCAGGTGCAGCCTGTCGACGTGAACTGCTCCACCAGGTGCATCTGGCGCGAGAAGCCGTGGTCAAAGCATTTAAACGTTGTAGACAAGGTGATGGGCCTCTCTACGGGCTCTCCATTGATAGTGGCTATCGTTACGCTCAATGTGTGGGCACTTGCCGTCAGTCCCTCGGTGCTCACGACATCCTGTATGGTGGCATACTCGTTGGTCAAATCCATGGGATTAATGATGGTCTTTACCACATTGCCGTCGATAGCGATGTCAAGAGTGACCCCACCAGCAGCGATGTCGATGGCGCCCAGGTTGCGAATCTGGAACGAGAAGGGAAGATCATCACCTGCCACCAGAGTGTTTTTGCAGGTCATATTGGCGAGACGCAGAATATACTGGGGGAAATGATCATTCTCCACAATGCACTGCATACTCAGGTTGCCTTTTGTGTTCACACCATAGTTCATCCAGTTGCTGCCACGCAAGATGTAGGTGGGGTAAACGGTGCCGATCTTGACAGCCGAGATAGGCTTGGACTTATTATCCACCTGCTCGTAGTCAAAACCAATTCTCAGACCGTAACCTTCAGGAAGGTCGATCTCGTAGGGCTCCTCCAGCTCGATGACATTCCAACCGGGCTGCCCGCTCACTTCGCAGGGCCACTCGGCAATTTCACCTGTCAGCTGACCATCGAGGCCAATAGGCATGACAAACAGGCGCGAGATGGGCGCTTCTTCCACCAGACCAATCCTGAAAAAGACGATTTTTCCTCCCTGGAACAGAGCCAAATCATCAGCATTGAAATCGGTTGCTATGGTGTTAAGGCCCTTCAAGAAACCCTGTCCCCAACCAGCGGTGGCGAGATCATCGGTCGTGTAGTGACCCAACAGTTTTTGGTTAGGGGCGAGCTCTACGGCCCCTGCAGTCAACGACAGCATGAATGCTGCCAACAGTAGTAAAATTGATTTCTTCATAACAAAAACATGATGTTAAAGAGTTGAAAAATTATGTTCTGGTTAATGTTTCTAGCCCAAAAGCGGTTCATTATCATTTGACAGGCAAAGGTAGTAATATTTTTCCGATATACAATATTTTATTGCGATACCATAAAAAATAATAAGAGAAAAAGCCCAAAATCAAAAAAGGCAGGATTTTCGTGAGATGGAAATCCTGCCGTTGATTACTCAGTTAATTGGCTGATTGCATCATTCGGGCCATACGCCGGCCAGCAGATAGTCGATCAGTGTGGTCACGTCATCGATAGTCACCTTGCCGTCGAGCGAGCAGTCGGCATCGCCAACGGTCTCGATGCCGGTGAGCAGGCAGTCAATCAGATCGGTAACATCCTCGATGGTCACCTTGCCGTCGCCATTCACGTCACCACGCATGGTGGGCTCGTCAAACTCGCCCAGCTTGCGCTTGTTGGCCTGGTTGACGTACATGTCGGTGTAAACGCCGCTTGCTCCATTGGCGAGCGGACGGCTGATGAAGGCCACAATCTCCATGTTGTCAGGATCCCAGCCAGCAGGAAGAGTGTATTCGAAGGTGTTGGAATACTTGTTGCCATCCACCTTGTTGATGTCCACGCCGAATACCGAGCCGAGCGCCTTACGGAAGACGTGATTGTGCTCATATTTTGCAATCCATGTGCCCTGATTCAACTGGCGATATACCAAGCCGTCCTCGGTAAGGAATACCGACAGTTTGGCATCCTCGCCCATCATCTGGTCAAAATCGGAAGTCAGGTCGCCATCGACTGTGACAACCAGTTCGCTGGTCTCAGGATCCAGAGTGCTGTTGATGTTGACGGTAGCAAAACTGGGTGTTTGCTCAGCCAGATAATCCAGGAAGCCGCTGAGTTCCTCTGCGACTTGTTGTTGGTAAGTGGCATTATAACCGATGCCGACAGCAATATTCTCATCATCCTCCCAACCTACGGAACGGTCAAATGCGGCATAGGGCCAGCCACCAGCGCCCATGTAATTGAACAGGTCTTCACATTCTTGAGTGTTGCTGGGGTCAATAATGCTCGGGCTCTGGTTGCCATGGATAGCTACCATTGCTATGTCGTCACGCAAGTTCATGAGCAACTTGAGCATGTCGGCACCAAGCGGGCAATAGGTGCATGAGTTAGAGGTAAATTCCTCAATCAAGTGCATCTGACGATCAAATTTGTTCACATAAAGGACGAAGTTGAGGGTAACTGATACAGGGTTCTCGATAGGCTCTCCGTTGAGCTTGCTGGCTACAATCGTAAGGGTGTGCCTGCCAGAGGCCAGCCCTTCGGAGGGGATAGAGATATCATAATCATCATAGTTACGGGTGAGGTCACGAGTATTGGTCATGGAGGTCATCAACTCGCCATCAATGTAGAAGTCGTAGGTGCAAGCCCCAGCGGGCACATTATTGACAACACCCGAATTGCGGGTTGCGAAAACCACAAAGATGTCCTCGCCCAACTTGGTATATTTGGGTGTGTAGGGGTTGATCACGCTGATCAGATACTGGGGGAAGTCGTCCTTCTCGACAACACACTGCACACACAGGTTGCCATAGGTGTCCAGTCCCACATTGTTCCAAGTATTCTGGGCATACAGAAAAGTCGGATAGATGGTGCCCTGAGTCGTATAGGCAATGGGATAGTTACTGGAGGTCTGACGGTAGTCAAAACCGATCATCAGGCTCTTGTCATCGCCCAGATTGATTTCATAGGGAGTTTCCAACTCAATCTCGTTCCAGCCCACAGCGTTCACATCGCAATTCCATGCGGTCGTTGTGCCGTAAACGCCTGTCGCGCTGACAGGAATGACAAACACACGTGAAATCTTGGTAGCAGCAGCCAGTGCCACACGGAATTTCACGATTTTGCCGCCCTGGAACATGGCGAGTTCTGAGGGCGTGAGAATCGTTCCCAAGGGAAGTGTGCCAGGCATGCCAGTGATGCCCAAGCCATTGCTCTCGTAATCATCGCTGTCGTAGTGACCCATGATCATCTGGTTGCCGGCCAAGTCGGCACGGGCAGGAGCCATCATGCGCGGAGTGTGGGACTTGAATTGCTGCAAAGCATAGGGTGCACGATACACCTTCATGTCCTGTGAACTAAGCAGTTGAGCGCTCATTGCAAAGGACAGCAACAAGGCAGCCAATGTAAGTAATAAGACTCTCTTCATAGTTGAATAGTGGTTAAATGATGAATAAAAGTTTGTTTTTTAGTAACGTTTGATTGCACTTTTGTTAAACAATGTGGCAAATGTACTCATTTCTATTGGAAAATGTTATCCTCTGGAGCTTGTTTTTTTCCTAGACCACTGGAATTAAGGGGGATATAAAACAACAGGAGACATCCTTGCGGACATCTCCCGTGCGGTGCGTACGTGACTCGAACACGCGACCCCCTGCGTGACAGGCAGGTATTCTAACCAACTGAACTAACGCACCAGTTGACATTTTTGCGAAATGCGGTGCAAAGATAGTGCAAAAGTTTTCAATCCTGCAAATATTTCGACTTTTTTTTCGCCTTAAGGGCTATTTTTTGTCTTTTTCTGATCTGCAACGCTTATTTCTTTTCATCATTATCGATGATTTCCATCTTGATGAGCTCGATGCGGGCAGCGGTCTTTCGCTCGATGGTGAAGCGGTAGGGTTCCAGGTCGATGACATCACCCACATTGGGGATGGCCTCCTCCTCGGCCAGCAAGTAACCGGCCAGCGTCTGGTAGTCGTCGCTCTCGGGCAGGTCAAGGTGGAATCGCTCGTTGATTTCCTCAATCTCCATGCGTCCCGAGAATTCAAAAGTCTTATCATCCAACTGCTTGGCGACAAGACGGTTGCGGTCATGCTCGTCCTCGATTTCTCCAAAGATCTCCTCTACCAGGTCCTCCAGGGTGACCATGCCGCTGGTACCGCCAAACTCATCGATGACAATGGCCATCGAGCGCTTCTCGTCCATGAGCTGCTGCATCATCTTGCGGGCCAGCAAGGCCTCGGGAGCGAATACGACAGGCTTGAGCCTGGTCTTCCAGTCCACGGTAGTAATAAACAGCTCACTCACTTGGATAAAGCCGATTACATCGTCGATGCTGCCTTTGTAAACGACGATTTTGGACAGTCCCGAGCGGGTAAAGAGCTTGACCAGGTCGTCGCGGGTAGTGTCCTCGACATCGACGGCGACAATCTCGTTGCGCGGCACCATGCAGTCACGCAGGCGCGTGTCGCTGAAGTCTAGCGCGTTCTCAAAAATCTTGACCTCGCGCTCCACGGTCTTATTCTCGTCCTCGCGCTTGTCGATATTCTCCTGCAGGTAAGCATCCAGCTCATCGACGGTGAGCAGGCGCATCCTGGTGGTGTCAATCTTGATGCCAAAAATCTTCATCAGCGTGGCCGACAGCCACTCGGTGAAGCGTGAGATGGGATACAGCAGGCAGTAAACCATGAAAAGCGGTATCGAAGCCGTGCGCAGCGAGGCGTTGGGGTTGATGCGGAAGATGGATTTAGGCACAAACTCGCCAAAGATAAGGATAATCAGGGTGGCAATGAGCGTCTGTGCCAGCAGGAGCAAGGCCTCGTTGTGGATCCACTGCTGCAAGGGAATGGTCAGCAGCTTGGCCATCGCCATCGAGTAAACGATATTGGCAATGTTGTTGCCGATGAGCAACGTGGAGATGAACATCTCGCGGTTGCGGTAATAGATGTTGAGGATGCGGTTAATGATGCCACCGCGTGCCATCTCGATCTCGGCACGCACCTTATTGGAAGACACAAAAGCGATTTCCAGGCCCGAGAAAAAGGCTGAGCACAGTAGCGCGATGAGCGCGATAATCAGTGGTGTAGAATAAATCGGATCCAAAATATATCTCTATTGATGATCAATCGTTTATTAGCGTCAATGCATCGTCATTGGGGCGGCGTTGCCGCTGCCAGGGTGAGGCATCTTTTTCTCGTCGATGGGGAAGATGGCCTCGACCTGACGCAGCTGGTAGGTCGTGAGCCGCTCATTGGACTCGTAGCCATAGCCCTCGATGATGCGCCCCTGCTTCTCGATGTGAATGAAGGCGTCGCTGTACAGGCGGTGGGTGCGCTGGTCCCACAAGAGCTGGTCGGTGAGCACGACATCGCCGGTGGCATTGGTGAGGCGCACATGTCCCGTCAGGGTCCACAGCGCTTGTCCCTTATCGAAATAAGCCGAGTCACACTTGATGGTGGTCAACGTCTTGAAATTGTCATCCAGCTCTTCACAGGTCACCCCATGAGGAAAGGTCCAGTGCGGCTCCTTGGCCTCTTCAAACATATTCCAGAGCTTGGCGACGATGCGGTAGCGGGTGTGGCCCGAGTCACTGATGACGGTCTGCACATCGGTCGTCATCATCGTGGGCACCACCTCAGGATCGGTCGAATGGCTCACCATAGTAGTCGAATCATCCTTACACGACACTACAGCGAGCACCAGAATCAGTGAAAACGCTATGTGAAGCAGTCGTTCCACCGTTTAGCGGATGCGGCTCTTCCAGAACCACAGCTCGTTGAAGTTCACACCCAGGGTGATGTTCAAGTAATTCTCGGTGATGAGCTGCACGGGGCTGCTCTCACGATGACGCCATTCCACGCCCAGGTTAATCGTCGTCTTGCCGTTGGGAGCAGGCAGGCCCACACCGATGCTGGCACCATAGTCGCGCACGTTATTACCGCTGTAATTCAGGTAATCGTGGTTATAGAACGCTCCTGCACGGAACGCCATCGCGCCAAAGTAGCTGCCGCGCTTGTTGGGCGTATACTGCACGCCGGCCGCCAGTTTCCAACGGTCGTCAAATCTCATCGTCTGGGACTCAAAGCCCTCGATGGGTTGGTACTTGGCGCTGCTCCACTTCTGATAAGTGTAGTCGGCCTCGACGGTAATCTTGTGGTTGAAATTGTAGCTCAAACCTGCGCCGATAGATGCCGCCTGCTCATACTTGCCGCTCATCGACGTGTAGCCGATGGTATCCATCTTGCTGTCCTGGCCGTCAATGCTGGTGCCCCAAGTGTTGCCGTGGAACGACTTCTTGGGCTGGTAGGTGGCGCCCACGGTGAGCAGGTCGCGTCCGTTGGCCAGTGGCAGGCTGTACTGGAGACCCACCTGGGCGTTCCAGTCGCGGATCTTCATGTTGCGGGTGAAGTAGCTGGTTGATGTCGAGGAGATGAGCGTCATGTTGGAAGTGGTGCCGAACAGGTAAGCGAAATTGAAACCTACACTCAGGTTCTTCACCGGCTGATAGCCCAAACCGACATAAAGCTGGTTGAAACCGCCGCTGCCGCTGCGCGACTCACTGCCACCGTCGATGGTGCCGCCATAGGCATAACCCACCGACGAATAGGGCAACAATCCGAACGAGGCGCCCAGGCCCTTAGCCACCTTGAAGTGGCCCGTCAGATAGTCCAGACCGCCGCCAAAGTTGTAGCCCGAGTTCCCATTCTCCTTACTCCACAGGTTGGTGATGTCGATGCCCACATCCCACAGGAAGGTAAGCGAGTCCACGTCGGCATAGGAGGCGGGGTTCATCACGTTGATGATGCGTCCCCCTTTCATGGCGTAACCCACGCCGCCCATCGAGCGCTGGATGCTTGACACGTTGTCGTTGAGCAGGCCGTAGCCCATCTTGGAATATGGTGTGGTCACAATCTGTGCCATGGCCATGCAGCAGCCAGCAGCCACCGCGATGGCAAGTAACGATATCTTTTTCTTATTGATTCTCATTGGCTTTGTTGTATAGATAGATGCGGTTGAGACCTTCGGCCGCAAGATGTTCATAGTAAATGATTTCATCATTGCACAGGCGGGAATGCAACAGTTTGCCGTCACCACCGGTGATGAAAACCATCAGATTGGGATGAGAGAGCTTCAGGTCGGCAATGTAGCTCTTGATCTCGCCCAGCATACCCAACAGCACGCCGCTGCGGATGGCCGTGGCGGTGTCATAGCCCACCACCGGCGTGTCGCCGACGGCATCCACCAGGGGCAGTTGTCCCGTGTGCTCGTGCAGGGACTTGAAACGCAAGGCCAGGCCCGGAGCGATATTGCCGCCCACAAAGCAACCGTTGCTGTTGATCAGGTCATAGGTGATGGCAGTGCCGGCATCGATGACCAGCACGTCGCAGGCGGTGTCCAGCCGCTGGGCGGTGGTCCATGCGCCCACAGCGGTGGCAATGCGGTCACGACCCAGGGTCTGGGGCGTGCGATAGCCCAAGCGGATGGGCATGGGTATCTCGTGAGTGAGATGCAGCACATGGCGGCAGCGTTGCTCTGCCAGTTGCTCGATGCGCTGGCTGGCGACATTGGATGCCGTGTTGCACACGATGGCCGTCTCAGGCTTGTAGGAGCTGATGAATCGCTCCAGCAGACGCACATCACGACGCACAAAGCGGTTCGTGGCCACTACCTGAGTGCCGATAAAAAACGCCACCTTCACCGAGGTGTTCCCGTTGTCGATTGTTAGATTACCTTTCATTAACCCGCAAAATTACTCATTTTTGTGCAATTACAAAAAAATATCCCACATGCTGAGGTTATTCTTCAGTTTTCTGCGTCTCGCGGTCGATCATCCAAGTGGAGTAGATCTGCATCACCAGGCCGGCCAGCAGGAAAGCGATCCAGTCGTTGGTGCCCCGTGACAAAAACATCATCAGCGCGCTGGCACAGTACAGCAAAGCGCTGACGGCGAGCATGAGGTGCAGGCGCCTGACGCGCAACGACGCGCCCTTGTTAATGCCCATGACGCGTGCAACCAGCACGATGACGGCACCCACGGCAAATGCCCAACGCATCCACTCGTAATTGAAATTGAGCAACGGCAGCAGTGCCATCACAGCCATGATGAACAACCCGATGAGTACCAGGATATCGGCAATGCCGACAGGCTTGTTATTGTCTTGTCTTGCCATAGTTGATCAGGGGATATCGGTGATATAAACTTCCTCGTTGGTGCGCTTCATGCCATACTTCTCGCGCACGAGGCGCTCGAGCGTTTCGTTGTCGGTATTGAGCTCGTTGACCTTGGCGTCGTACATGGCCGCCGAGTCCTCGTTGTTCTTAATCTGGCTCTTGAGCTCGTTGATCTGGGAGCGGTACTTGCTGATGCGCATGTAATTGTTGTCGCCAAAGAACAGCAACACAACCACAAAGGCCACAAAAATCAGCAACGGAATGTTGAGCCACCGCGGTATCCACTTGGGACGTTGGAATTTGAAAGGAGACATGTATTTTAGTTTTTAGTTGTTAGTTATTAGCTGTCTTTCAGTAGGTTGGGACGCAAGCGGCGGGTGCGTTCGAGCGACTGCTGCATCTTCCACTCGGCGATCTTGGCCTGGTGGCCGCTGAGCAGGATCTCGGGGACATGCCAGCCGTTGAACACCTCGGGACGGGTGTAGACGGGAGCCTCGATGAGGCCGTCTTGGAACGAGTCGCTCAAGGCGCTCTGCTCGTCGCCGATGGCTCCGGGCAGCAGGCGCACCACAGCGTCGGCAATGACGGCCGCGGGCAGTTCGCCCCCCGTGAGCACATAGTCACCGATAGTGATTTCCTTAGTGATCAGGTGCTCGCGGATGCGGTAGTCAACACCCTTGTAATGGCCGCACAGGATCATGATGTTCTCCTTGAGCGACAGGGCATTGGCCATGGGTTGGTCGAGCTGCTCGCCGTCGGGCGAGGTGAAGATGATCTCGTCATACTCGCGCTGGCTCTTCAGCTCCTCCATGCAGCGCCACACGGGTTCAATCTGCATCACCATGCCGGCCTCGCCGCCAAAGGGGTAGTCGTCCACTTTGCGGTGCTTGCGCAGGCTCCAGTCACGCAGGTTGTGCACATGGATTTCCACCAGACCCTTGTCCTGGGCCCGTTGCAGGATGGAGGTGTGCAGCGGCGACTCGAGCGCATCAGGCATCACTGTCAGTATATCGATTCGCATTATTTAGTTGTCAGTTGTTGGAAATCAGCCTTTTAATTCCTCATTCCTAATTTCTAATTCCTAATTCTTATCGTCCCAAGGATAGGTGCGCTTGGGGTTGCGCGGGAACCAGCCCTTGCGCACACGCTCCTGCTGGTCTTTCATCTCCTTGATGCCCCAGAAGCATGAGAACGCGCCCACGCCCATCAAGGCCGACAGCATCACGCTGCTCACCAGCAACGAGCCGATGCACAACAGCACACCCGCTACCAGGAAGAACCACTTGAACCGCTGTCCATAATGGTATTCCCCCTTGATGACAATCGGGTGGCAGATGCCGATAATGAGAAACGAGCACAGGCCCAGTACCAGACCTTGCAAGTGATATGTCGTTAAAAAATCAATCATTCTTCATGAAATTTTGCCGCACGTCAGGGCCATTTCCAATCCCCTGACCAAAAGTCTTGCAAAGTTACACCATTTGCCCGACATGCCCACGTGAAATATCCTTAAATTGTGTTATCCTATTTTCGATGGCAGGAACGCGCCAGATGCGTGTTAATAACTTTTTTGCAAAAATTTGTGCAGCGGTGTGACGGGAAAACTGTAACTTTGTTGTCGGCCTTGCTGCAACAGGCGGCAAGGTGGCATAAACCTGTCAATTAGCACATTATCTTCACCGACATGAACGGAGTGGGAAAATTATATTTCAAATACGGCACGATGGGCTCGGCCAAGACGGCAATGCTGCTCACCCAGGCCTACAACTTTGAGGAGCGCGGCATGCAATACCTGTGCATGAAGCCCATCATCGACGACCGTGAGAAGGATAACGTGATTCGCTCGCGCATCGGCATCGAGCGCAAGTGCTCGTGGATTTACCCCGAGAGCGACCTGTATGAGATGCTCAAGGAGATGTTCGAGAAAACGCTGGTTGTCAAGGACTGGATCCTCATCGACGAGGCACAGTTCCTGTCAACCGCACAGATTGACCAGCTGGCACGCATCGTCGACGATTACGGCGTGAACGTGGTGTGCTACGGCTTGAGGACCGACTTCCAGTCCCACATGTTTGAGGGTTCGCGCCGCCTGTTTGAGCTGGCCGATACCATCGAGGAGATCAAGTCCACCTGCTCCTGCGGCCGCAAGACCATCATCAACGCGCGCATCGACAGCAGCGGCAACATCGTCACCGAGGGCAGCCAAGTCGAAATCGGCGGCGACGACAAGTATGTGTCACTGTGCCGCCGTTGCTGGCGCAACCGCCGCATCGAGAGCACGAGCCGCGGCGCCATCAAGTTTGAGGACGAATAGCGCTTTTAGTTCTTTGACGGGAATAACAGGTGCAGCATCCAGCTCACCAGCGTGAGCACAATGCTGAATCCCATCGCCCACCAGATGTTCAGCACCTCAAAGTGCGGGCCGATGAGCCATGAACACAGCATTACCATCAAGGCATTGATGAAAAAGGTGAACAGTCCCAGCGTCAAAATGTTGATGGGCAATGCCAGCAACTTGACCAGGGGACGTATCCATGAGTTGATAAAACCGAGCACAATGGCGATAATCACTGCCCACCACCAGGGGTCCACCGTCACGCCATCGAGCGTGAGCGACGTGATGAGCACGGCAAGTGCCGAAATCAGGAGTCTGGTAATCATATCTTCTCTATATATTATTATACAATGTAAATCTCGTGCCGCTGAAAACCATTTGCGGTTAAAACACGCTAAAGGTACAACAAAAAACACGTCGATGCATCAATAATCACCCAAAAATCCACCAGATTGCCGTTTTTTCAGTAATTTTGCAGCTAAATAACTACTATTCATTATGACTGACTCGACTAGAAAATACATCAAGTTGGCCCAAGACTATGTCATGATTACCTTGGGCCTGTTTACTTACGCCTTCGGTTTCACCGCCTTCATCCTTCCCGAGAAGATTGTGATTGGCAGCGTGACCGGTCTCTCCTCATTGATCCACTACTGGGTAGGCTGGAACGTGGCACTCACCTACTATGCCATCAACATCATCCTGCTGTGCATCGCCTTCCGCAGCGTGGGCAAGCAGTTTGTGTTGCGCACCATCATCGGTGCCAGCATCAGCACACTCTTCATTGGCGTGTTGCAGCCCATGTTTCCCCAACCCATTGTTGAGCAACAGACCTTTATGAACGTCATTCTGGGCGCTGTGCTGTGCGGATTGGGCCTGGGCGTGGTGTTCACTCACGGCGGCAGCACCGGCGGCACCGACATCATTGCTGCAATGGTCGCCAAGCACAGCACCATCTCCTTTGGCCGCACCATGATGTACTGCGATGTGCTCATCATCTGCTCGTCCTATCTGCTGTTCCACTCGATTGACAAGATTGTATACGGTCTCATCTTCATGGTCATTTACTCAGTAGCTGCCGACCGCGTCATCAACAACACCCGGCAAAGTGTGCAGTTCCTCATCATCAGCAAGAAATGGCAAGAGATTGCCGATAACATCAACAATGTGGCACACCGCGGCTGCACCATCCTGGACGGTATCGGCTGGTACACCAAGGATGCAGTCAAGATCGTGATGGTCATGTGCCGCAAGCACGAGAGTGTGAACATCTTCCGCATCATCAAGGAAACCGACCGCGAGGCCATCATTACCCAGAGCAACGTAAACGGCGTTTACGGCTTTGGCTTTGACGAGCTCAAGGTGCGTGTCCACAGCAAAAAACAGGACACCAACCTCATTCAAGAAGCGCCCACTGACAAGCAGGAAAAAAAGGAGTAACAGAATTCAAGGATTTTAGTCCATTTTGCTATCAAAATAAAAAATTTTTAGGCACGAAGCA
>JAEEGG010002289.1_pt1 | contig 49819 bp, 40 predicted proteins | sample 9134161 | NCBI WGS metagenome assembly JAEEGG01 (sample SAMN16246543, study PRJNA631951) | gut metagenome | biome: gut microbiome; feature: rumen; material: CR-attached | host: Bos | place: Iran: Karaj | collected 2018-10
CCTTCTTGGCGGCTTCAGCTTCGAAATTGTCGTACAGCTGACCTACCAAAGCTTGCAGGTTCCCTTTGAAAAGACCGTTACCGAAGGCGATGAGCAACAAGGCAAAGCAGGTCAGAGGCAGCAACCATGTGATGGTGCTGGCAGTTGACATGATGGGAATAGCCAGAATGACATAGCCCATAGCCATCACGAACAAACCAGCCATGATGGTGCCTTTGTAGTTTTGTTTTCTGTCGGCAATGATACCGCCCACCAGACTCAGAATGTAAATACCCATGTAGAACACGGAATAGATTAGTGTGGCTTGGGTATCTTTCAAACCGAATTTGGAGCAGAGGAACAACACCAGAACAGCGTTCATGATGTAGTAGCCGAAACGTTCACCCATGTTGCTGAGAGCGGCGGCAATCAGCCCTTTCGGGTGTTCCCTCTTAGCTGTGATGACATAGTAAATCACAAAAGGTGTGATTACTATCAAGCTGAGTATCAAGAGAGATACAGTCAGATGACTTTTGATAAATTCAAACATAGTTTTATGATTTTAGTGAATAATAAATTTGTCTCGATGATTACAGCAGAGAATCGATTTTGGCAGTGAGCTCGCTCTTTTTGATGGGGCCCACATGCACATCTTTCACTTCGCCGTTCTTGAGGAATACCAGCATGGGGATGTTGCGCACGCCGAACTGCATGGCGAGCTCGCCCTCTTCGTCGGTATCGCATTTGCCGATAACGGCCTTGCCTTCGTACTCGGCAGCCACCTCTTCGATGGTCGGACCCAAAGCTCTGCACGGACCGCACCAGGGTGCCCAAAAATCAATGACTACTAATTTATCGCCCTTGGCGATAGTTTCAAAATTTTCAGATGTAATTGCTAATGCCATACTTGTAAAATTTAATGTTATGTATTATTTGAATGGGTTAGAATCAATTTTAGATTTCCACTGCCTCTTTCAGTCTCTCCGCGTTTTCGGCCACCTGCAACGCCTCAATGGTCTCCTGGATGTCACCGTCCATAAAACCTGTGAGGTTGTACATGGTAAGGTTGATACGATGGTCGGTCACACGGTTCTGCGGATAGTTGTAGGTACGGATTTTGGCGGAACGGTCACCCGTTGACACCATGGTCTTACGTTTGGAGGCCACCTCATCGAGGTATTTCTTGTACTCGCGCTCAAACAGACGGGTTCTCAGCACGCTCATGGCCTTGTCGAGGTTCTTGAGCTGCGATTTCTCATCCTGGATGGCCACCACAATACCCGTAGGAATGTGGGTCAGACGAACAGCCGAATAGGTCGTGTTCACCGACTGGCCGCCAGGTCCTGAAGAACAGTAGGTATCCTTGCGGATATCGCTCATTTTCAGTTCCACATCGAACTCATCGGCTTCGGGCAGCACCACTACTGAAGCGGCGGAAGTATGCACACGGCCCTGGGCCTCGGTTTGCGGCACACGCTGCACACGGTGCACACCAGATTCGTATTTCATCAGGCCATAGACACCCTCACCGCTGATGGTGAACACGATTTCCTTGAAACCGCCTACGGTACCTTCGGTCATGGACACCACATCGTATTTCCAGCCTTTCTTGTCGCAATAGTGTTGGTACATGCGGAAAAGGTCGCCGGCGAAGATGCTGGCCTCATCGCCACCAGTACCGGCGCGGATTTCCACCTGGGCATTTTTGCTGTCCTGCGGGTCGGAGGGCAGCAGCAACAGACGGATATCCTCTTCCATTTTCTCTTTTTCCTGCAGAAAAGTGTCCAGCTCCTGCTTGGCCATCTCGCGGAAGTCCTCGTCTTTTTCGGTGGCGATTACCTCCTTCGTGTTGGCGATGTTCTCTACAATGTTTTTGTATTTCTTATAGGCTTCCACCACCGCCTGCAAATCCTTGTAGTCCTTGCTCAGCTTGATGAAACGCTTCATGTCGGCGATGACTTCCGGCTTGGTGATTTCCTCTCCGATTTCAAGCCATTTCTGATGGATAACCGCTAATTTATCTAACAAATCATTCATTTCTTTCCAGTATATAATGAGCGTGCAAATTTACATAAAATCCTCGAATTACACACCGACAAACAAATTTTTTGTAGAGACGCACCGCGTGCGTCTGAAAAAATACAGAAGAAAGATACGAAATAATTCAATGTGCTAATGTGCCAATTGTTTATAGAAGATTGCCATGCAGGGGGGATAAATCACACTCACTGAAAAATTTTTGTAATTTTGCCGCCTGAAACGCAGGCACGAAAAATGAGAGTATGACCGACTTTGCCGCTATTGATTTCGAGACCGCCAACGGGCAGCGCAGCAGCGTGTGCAGCGTGGGTATAGTGATTGTTCGCAATGGCATCATTGCCGACAATTTCTATAGCCTGATCCGTCCCGAACCCAATTACTATGCCTGGTTTTGCCAGCGGGTTCACGGATTATCGCGGATGGATACGGACAATGCTCCCATATTTCCCGAGGTGTGGGCCAAAATCGCACCCAAAATCGAAGGCCTGCCTTTAGTGGCACATAACAGTATGTTCGATGAGGGCTGTTTAAAGTCTGTTTTTCAGCTGTATCAGATGGATTATCCTGATTATCAGTTCTTATGCACCTGTCGGGCTTCGCGCCGCCATTTTGGGCACCGCCTGCCCAACCATCAGCTGCACACTGTGGCCGAGGCCTGTGGTTTTGACTTGGAGCACCATCACCACGCCCTTGCCGACGCGGAGGCTTGTGCCTATATCGCGATGAGAATATTATAACAGCATTCATTTTTATGTATTTTTGCCATCCGATTCCTAAATTACATAAAAATAAAAGGTGATTATATCAGTGGGTATTTGAGGCATTATGCCTACTGAAGACTGATAATCCTGACGGATTGCACCCTTATTATCCTATCATCAACTGCTAATTATTAATTGTTAACTATTAACTGAAAACTATGTCATGCTTTGGCATACTTGTGATTTATTTTTGTCCACGATGAAAAAAATAGTATGCCGAACGGAAACAAATACTATCTTTACTGTATTTGAAAATAGCGTTAGCTATAGTGTGTCAGTAGAAAGAAATCGCCAAAATTCAGAGACAGTAGGTGATGTGCTTTGCCGCTTATTTTCGCTGACACCGATGGTCGGATGGATTTTCCCCGTTCTTGCGGCTCATTTCCTTGCCTATCCTTGCTATGTCACGCCGCAGTGAAAGGGGCTCCATTACTTCTATCGTGTCACCCAAGGACAATAATTCCTGCTTGAAATCAAAGGTGGGCCTGACAAAATAGGAAAAAACAGTGTATTTGTCGTTGCGTTCCAGCACTTTCTGCGAGTGGTGCAGCGGAAGCGTGTGCAGGTATTTCGCCTGGAAATTGCCCACTTTCAGTTTCACCGTCTGGGCCTCTTTGTCCCCGACGATTATGCCGAAACAGTTGCTGAAAAAAGCTTCTGCGTCAAAATCATCAGGCATGACAAAATCCTCAAACTCAATATCCAGGTTTGAAATGCGGTCTAACGCATAGATTTTCAACGGACTGTCTCCATATTTGCCCAGCAGGTACCAGCGGCGCTTGAACACTTTCACTGCGTAAGGCTCCACATGAAACAGATTCGACCCTTCCTCTTTTTCCACCCAGAATGGCTTATAGGTGAAAGTCAGCATCTTGTTCTCTCGCATCGCCTCCAAAATGTCTGGCAACAACTCCTTGCCGGAAGGATTTTCCTCCAACAAAATCCTATGCTGAAGTGCCATGCTCTCGTTCAGCTGGTTGCTCAGCGACAAAGCATCGAGAATCCAGGCTTTGAAACCGGATGCTTCTTTCAGTTCGTTGCGGTCTGCGATATAATAGGTATTATCTCCATGGTTACAGGCAATTTCAATACCGAAAATCTCAAAAACGTCCTTTCGGTTATTCATAAAGGTGCGCCAGCTGTACTTATTGCCGCCAGAGAGCTCGGTGTTTTGCTCCCATTTGTCGGAGATATCCTGATAACTGATGCCTCTCGAACCGGCCATATTGACGGTGTCCACCAGCCAAATGTACTTTCTGATCAGATCCTTTGTCATAGTCTTTGATTTTGATGCTGCAAATTTACGAAAAAGATATGAAATATTATGGCATAGTGAAAAAATATATTGACAAGGTCTTGTGCAATTAACTTATCACTGTTCAAAAGTAATCCCGCAGCAAGAAATTGATGGGATTGATTTTTGTATCTTTGCCAGAATGAATAATAATGTAAATATGAAAAATGTAGCAGTTCTGGCTGGCGGAAATTCCGGCGAATATGAGGTCTCCCTCAGAAGCGGCGACAATATCATGTCGCAGTTGGACAGAAATTTGTTCAACCCCTATTTCATCCATGTGAAAGGCACCGAATGGAGCTATACGGATGAGCAAAATCAGAAACACCTGATTGACAAAAACGATTTCTCGCTGACTGTCAACGGACAGAAAATCATCTTCGATGTGGTGTTTATCGCCATCCATGGCAACCCTGGCGAGAACGGCAAGTTCCAGGGTTACTTCGACATGCTCGACATCCCCTATACTGGCTGCGACTGCTTCTGTTCGGCTTTGACCTTCAACAAATATTTCTGCAATCTGGCTGTGCGCGAGCTGAATGTGCCAATTGCTCCGTCGCTGCATTACTACCACGACGATGAAATCGACATGGACGAGATAGAGAAAGTTTGTGGCTATCCCTGCTTCATCAAATCGTGTAACTCGGGCTCCAGTGTGGGAGTAACCAAAGTGCATGATGAAAGTCAGGTGAAAGCGGCAGTGGAAGAGGCTTTCAAATATGATGACCAACTGATGATTGAAAAAATGATATCGGGACAGGAACTGGCCTGCGGTGTGGCCCTGGTGGATGGCAAGCCCAAAGCGTTGGCCGTGACCGAAATATGTCCCAAAAACGAATTCTACGACTATCAGGCCAAATACACCGACGGTCTGCACGACATGTACACCCCCGCCCGCATCCCGAAAGAAAGCTATGAGCAGGTGCTGAAATACTCGGAACAGATTTACCATTTTTTAAACTGTGGCGGAATTGTGAGAGTCGATTATATCATCACGCCGGACGGAATACCCTATTTTATTGAAATCAACACCATTCCGGGTCAGACAGCGATGAGTATCATTCCGGCACAGTTGACGGCCTGCAATATGGACCTGAAGGATTTTTACACAAGTGTTGTGATGGACGCTTTAAAAAACTGAAAACTGAAAATTGAAAACTGATAATTCCCCTTCTATTAGAAGGGGTGGCCGAAGGCCGGGGTAGTGACGTAAGCATTGAGGCGAAGCCTTCAGCTTAAAATGGAAAAAATGATGAGAAAAATAATAGTTGCTCTTCTATGCTTGCTAATCGGTCCGCAATTGTCCGCTCAATATACCGATGAGGACATTGCCCGCTATATCGACCAATACAAAGAACTGGCCATCCTGAAGATGTACCAATACAAGATCCCGGCCAGCATCACTTTGGCGCAGGGCGTGTTTGAAAGTGCCTGTGGTACAAGTCGATTGGCCCGTGACGGGAAAAACCATTTCGGCATAAAATGCCATAAGGAATGGACTGGTGATACTGTGAGAATTGACGATGATGAACTTCAGGAGTGTTTCAGAAAATACGATAGGGTGGAGGATTCCTACAACGACCACTCCCTTTTTCTGACTTCACGTCCCCGCTATGCAGGTTTGTTCCAATTGAATGTGATGGACTACAAGGCTTGGGCCCGTGGTTTGAAAGCCGCCGGCTATGCTACGAATCCTAAGTATGCCGACCGTCTGATTGACCTGATAGAACGATTCAATATTGCCCAGTGGGATACCCTTTGCCAACAACGTACCGAGAGTGACTGGTTTACCGCAGAAAACATCGCTTGGGCAGAAGCTCAGGTGGCAGCTTATCAGGTTACAGGTGACAGGGGACAGGTTACAGAAAATAGGGGACAGGTTACAGGTGACAGTGATCAAGGTACAAGGGTTGGGATCGATTCACGAGCAGAGGTTTCTTCGAATGTGGGTCAACAGTTCTCAACATCGAAGGTATTTACCGCGAAAGCAAATCAGTATCCGAAAGTGAAATATCCTTTCACTGAACGGGAAGTTTTTGAGAACAACCGCGTTTATTTTGTCATTGCAACAGAAGGTGACACTTACGCCTCCATCGCGAAAGATGTTCAGGATTCAGAGAAAAATATCAGAAGATATAATGACATTCTGGATAAAAACCGAGAGGCAATAGTGGGCGAAGTTGTGTATATCGGCATGAAAGCCAAAATGGGAAAAGAAAAAAAACACGAGGTGGAGGCCGGTGAAACGTTACTTTATATCGCCCAAAAATATGCGGTACAGCTTAATTCCATCTTCAAATACAATAATTTGAACGAAAACGCAGTTATTCATCCTAATGATATTATCATATTGAAACATTAAAAGCTATGAAAAAAATATTTTTATTATTTGTTTGTCTATCAGCAATTTATGCATATTCTCAATATGCAGAGGAAGATGTGTTGAATTACATCGACAACTATTCCAAGTTGGCGGTGCAATCTATGAAAACATACAAAATCCCAGCAAGCGTGAAGTTGGCGCAGGCCATTTATTCTTCCAATGCGGGACAAAGCAAGGTGGCTAAGGAGGCCCGGAACCATTTCGGTCTGTTGTGCAATACCGAATATCAGGGCGAGCAGTATTATGAGACTTCCGACAGAAGTGGAAATTGTTACAGAACGTATAACACTGTCGCAGAGTCTTTTCAGGATCATAATATTTTTCTGACCACTCGTCCGCGTTATGAGTCACTGTTTCAGTTATCCCCTACAGATTACAGGGCATGGGCAAATGGCTTGCAGGCATGTGGCTATTCTATCAATCCTGAATATGCCCAGCGTCTGATCAATATTATTGAAAAATATACTTTAACCCGTTTCGATAAACAAGGCTTGCAACAAAATCAAGAAAACGAGATCGCCGAACCGTTGCCGGTAAAACAGGAAGTGGCTGAGCCGAAAGCAGTTGAACAGAAACCTGTGGAAACCCGAACGGAAACAGCTGTGGTGACACCGGCTCCAAAACATGAAAAAAACAAACAAAAAGCAAATAAGCAGGAAGAACAAAAACAGCAAGTCGTCCCGCAAACCAGAAACACATACAATAATGATGTGGAACCGGATACCATAATTAATGGCATCGAGGTTTATATTCAGCGGGGTAAAAGACCTTCTGCCGCTGCCGCTGGCAATAAACCTATCATAACTATGAATGTTTTCACGGCTAAACCGAATGAATACAAGGTGAGCTATTTCCCTTACACCAAAAGAGATGTTTATGAGAACAATAAGATAAAATTTGTGATTGCCCAAAGGGGGGAGACCTACGCAAAAATTGCCCGCGAGACACAGTTGATGGAGTCTGACTTGCGATATTATAATGATGCCTTTGATGAGTATGAACCCATAGAGGGTGAGGTGGTCTATCTGCAGATGAAAAACACCAAATCGGATGTGAGTTATCACAAATTGGAAATGGCAGACTCTTTCCGCTATCTGTCACAGAAATATGCTATCCAACTGAAATTATTGACAAAAAGAAACCAGCAGCCGGCAGAGGGCTTCACCGTCGGCTCACTCATCTGCATTGACTGCAAATAAAACCATTCACTGACCTTTGACCCCTAACCCCTGATCCCTGAATTCATGGCCAAAACCTTTTATCATTTTAACACCAACACCTTATCGTTCGAGAAGGTAAAGCTGAGCGTTAAAGATATTGTCAAGCGCGTGCTGTGGCTTTTTGCCAGCGCCTTGACGTTTGCGGTCATTTTTATATGGATTGCCTTCTACCTGATTGATTCTCCAAAGGAAAAAATGCTCCAGCAGGAGAATGAACAATTGAAAGAGCAATTGCAGGAGATGGACAATCAGTTGAATTTGATGTCGGAGGCTATGGCGGATATAGAAAACAGGGATGACAATATTTACCGTGTTATTTTCGAAGCCGATCCTATGCCGGTGGAAGAACGGTATCCGAAACTGTATGAGCAGAATATGGCGGGTGTGGGCGGTACCGACGCATTGGCTTTATTGCAGGATGTGTCTAACAAGGCCAACCAACTGATTGTGCGTTTGTCGGCACAGTCGCATTCCTTCGACACCATCGCTGAAATCGCACAGCGAAAGTCAGATATGCTGACTTCTATTCCCGCTATTCGTCCATTGAAAGGTGTAAAAACCATCTCTTCCGGTTTTGGCGGCCGTTATCATCCTATTCTGAAAACCATCCGTATGCACACGGGGGTGGATCTCTCCGCCCCGAAGGGAACACCGGTATATGCTACGGCCGATGGAGTGGTGTCAAGAGAAAAAGGTGGCAGCGGCTATGGAATTGTGGTTATCTTGAATCATGGATATTCTTATCAAACTTTGTATGCCCACTTGTCGAAAAAAGTGGTGAAACCGGGACAAAAAGTAAAAAGAGGACAACTGATTGGCTATGTGGGAAATACTGGCTTGTCTTTCGGTACCCATCTGCATTATGAAGTTATCAAAAACGGTGTTAAGGTGAATCCTGTACACTATTTCTTCGATGATATCACCCCCGAGGAATATGACGCTATCCTCGAATCCTCCAAAATCGTCAACCAAGCACTATCTTAAAAAACTGAAAACTGAAAACTGAAAACTGAAAGTTGAAATTTGAATCACTATTCCCTAACCCCTAACCCCTGATCACTGACCCCTGACCCCTATAACCTGAAACCTAAAAATGTCTATCGTCCAGCTATTTGGTAAAATCAAACAGTTTTTGAAAAAGCTGTTCTCTAACTGGAAAACCCGGTATCGTTTCTCAATCAATGCCGAGGAAAACCATGAAGAGAAATTCAATTTTATATTGACACCTCAGCGTATTATTGTGGTCACAGCAACAGCGGCTGTACTCTTGATAGCCTTTACCGCGTTTATTATCAGTGTTACCCCGCTGAAGTATTACATTCCTGGATATACCAGCTTGGAAGAACATCGCATGTACCTGCAGGTGTCTGCCCAGGTGGATTCCATTTCGCAGTTAGTAAAACAAAACCAGCAATATCTTGATAATTTCTATAATGTTATCAATGAAAAAAATATTGAGGACGAGAATAGTGTGGTGATGGATAAATCACGCATGGCAAGCCATGAACTGAAAGAAAGAAATGATGAGGAGATGGAGGCGATGAGAGAGGTTGATATGCAAGCTAATGATTTGTTAACCAATTATTTGCGTACAGAAGAAGAAAACAGTAAATTGCCAGTCAGCCATAGGGCCGACATCAGTAACATTATGCTTTCCGCACCGGCGACAGGTATTCTGATTCAAGGTTTTGACCTGGCCAGAAATCATTATGGCATTGATATTCAGAATAAAAAGAATACTGTCATTACCAGTGTGGCGGAAGGAATCATTATTTATACCGGTTTTGACCCGACCAACGGAAATACTATTGTAATCCAGCATCCGGGCAACATTATCTCAATTTATAAGCATAATGAGGTGTTGCTGAAGTCGGTAGGTGCAAGGGTGAATATGGGAGAAGCAATAGCCAAGATGGGTAGTAGCGGACAGGGGCGTATGATAGACTCACACCTGCATTTTGAGTTGTGGTATAATGGCTTTCCTGTCAATCCTTTAGATTATATAGTCATCAAATAATTTCCAATATGGAAAATCTTATAACGCTTGATCCGGCCAATGTGATTGGCATATACGGACACCATAACGCCAATATTGATTTGTTGAGGAACATTTATCCTAAACTGAAGATAACAGCTCGGGGTAATGAGATAAAGGTTATAGGTGAGGACAGTGAAGTTGAACTGTTTACCTCACGTTTTGAATTATTGCTGAAGCATTTCGAACAGTTTGGCAAGATTAATGAGAACGATATTCTGAATATAACGGCTTCCGAGGATGACAGCTTCTATCGCATGGATAGCAGCGGTATTGTGGATAATATCATCCTGCATGGCCGTGAAGGACGTGTCATCAAGGCAATTACCCCTAATCAGCGCAAAATGGTGGAAAGTGCCGCGACTAACGACATGGTCTTTGCCATCGGACCTGCTGGTACAGGGAAAACTTATACCGCAGTGGCACTTGCTGTTAGAGCACTCAAAAACAAGCAGATACGTCGTGTCATCTTGACCCGTCCTGCCGTGGAAGCAGGAGAGAATTTGGGCTTTTTACCTGGCGACTTGCGCGATAAGCTGGATCCTTATTTGCAACCACTTTACGACGCCCTTTGGGATATGATGCCCATGCAAAAGCTGATTTCTTATCTGGACGACAAGACTATTGAAATTGCGCCCTTGGCTTTTATGCGTGGCCGTACTCTCGACAACGCCTACGTGATTCTGGATGAAGCGCAAAATGCCACCGAAAGCCAGATTAAAATGTTCCTGACCCGTATGGGCCGCAATGCCAAGTTCTTCATCACGGGCGATATTACTCAGATTGACCTGCCGAAGCACCAGAAATCAGGCCTGATTCATGTTGGCAAGGTGTTGAAAGACATTAAAGGCATTGATTTCATATACATGGACAATGGCGATGTGGTACGCCACCAGCTGGTGACCAAAATCATCCAGCGTTTTGAGCAATGGGAGGAAGCGAAACAACAGGAAAAACAAGAAAAACAAGAAAAACAAGAGCTTGATAACTAATACACAAAACGGAAAAATTCCCCTTCTATTAGAAGGGGTGCCCGAAGGGCGGGGTAGTGACGCAAGTGTTAATGCCGTGAGGCATACCTCTTTGTGAAAACGTAGCCTCCAATGGGTGCTCGTAGGGTGGGGTAGTGACGCAAGTGTTAATGTTGTAAGGCATACCTCTTGTGAAAACGTAGCCTTCGACAAGTGCTTGTAAGGTGGGGTGATGACATAAATAATACATTAAAAAAGCGGTGAATTTTCTAAAACTTTTATACCCTTTTGCATTGATATATGGTGCCGTGGCGGCCTTTCGCCGCTGGATGTACCGCCGTGGATTGAGGAAAGCCTATCAGGCCCCCATTCCGACCATCGGTGTGGGAAATTTGTCAGTAGGTGGCACAGGAAAAACTCCACATGTGGAGTACATCATTCGATTATTACCAGAACATTATAAAATTGCTACCCTAAGTCGCGGGTACAAGCGCAAAACCAAAGGCTTTGTGCTGGCCAACGACATTGACCCTCAGCAACTCTCGGCGGAAATGATCGGCGATGAGCCCTTACAGTTTTTTACCAAATTCCCCCATATCAAGGTTGCTGTTGACGAAAATCGAACAGAAGGCATCCAACAATTGCTGCAACGTTTTCCCGACTTGCAGTATATTATTTTGGATGATTGTTATCAGCATTTGCAGGTTAAACCTGATCTGAACATTCTTATTACTGAATACGCTGCTCCATACGCTCTAGACTATCCTCTGCCGGCTGGCCGCTTGCGTGAATTTCGCAGTGCCGCCCGCTATGCCGATATGGTTATAGTAAGTAAATGCCCCGAAAATTTGACCGAACAGCATCGTGCGGAAATGAAGGAGTTGCTGAAACTGCAAGATAATCAACAGCTGTTTTTCACCACCATGCGTTACGGAGAATTGACCGCCCTTAACGAGTGCGGGAAACAGCTACAGATAAGTCCGCAAACCGAGGTGGTATTGCTTACTGCCATCGCCCACCCCGAGCCAATGATTAAATATCTGTCTGAAAAGTTCAATATCATCCATCATTATCGTTTCCCTGACCATCATTATTTTTCAGGGGAAGAAATAAAGGAAATTCAAAAGAGATTTTTTTGGGGGGACCAGCAGAACCGCATCCTTGTCACCACCGAAAAAGACAGCATGCGGTTGATTTATGGCACTCTTTCCAAACACTTGGAAACCATTCCCTTGTTTTCCCTTCCCATTGAACCGTACTTTCTGTTTCAAGACGAGGAACGATTTTTACATCAATATCGATATCAATAAACTGATATTGTTTCATACATTTGCTGTGGTAATTTTTCACCCGCTTGCACACAATTCATAGATTTTATGTAATTTTGCACATTAAAAAAAGAAACATCATGATTGCTAAAATAAAGGAAACCGCCGCTTTTTTGAAAGGACAAACCACTTTGAATCCCCGTGTTGCCATAGTATTGGGATCAGGTCTGGGGGGACTGGTGGACAGTTTGATAATAGAGAAAGAAATTCCATACTCACAGATTCCCAATTTTCCCGTTTCCACAGTGAAAGGACACAAAGGAGCCCTTATCTTCGGAACACTGAACAATGTTGAGGTGGTAGTGCAAAGCGGACGTTTTCATTATTACGAAGGTTATGACATGAAAACGCTGACCTTCCCAGTACGCGTATATAAAGAGTTGGGCATTGAGGTGCTGATATTGTCCAATGCTGCCGGCGGCATGAACCCCGCTTTCAAGGTGGGCGACATCATGCTGTTCAGAGATCACATTAACCTATTTGGTAACAATCCCCTGATGGGACCGAATTATGATGAGCTGGGGCCCCGTTTCCCGGATATGAGCGAGGCCTATTCCAAGCGTCTTCGAAAAATCGCCCAAACCACAGCCAAGGAACACAACATTCACCTACAAGAAGGCGTGTATGTGGGAGTAACTGGCCCGTGCTTCGAAACCCCATCGGAATACCGTATGTTCCACATTTTGGGAGGCGATGCTGTGGGCATGTCCACTGTTCCGGAAACCATTGCGGCCCGTCATGGCGGCATGGAAGTGGTCGCTTTTTCGGTCATTACCGACTTAGGCGTAGAAGGTGTTGTTGAGAAAGCTTCTCACGAGGAGGTGCTGAAAGAAGCTAATGCGGCAGGTCCCCGTATGGTCAAAGTGGTCTATGAGATGATGCCTCAATTATAAACCAATAGCGAAGCACCATCATATCTGCATTTATAATGTTTCAAAGGCAAGGAGGTTGGTCCTGCTACAGGACTGCCATCCAAAATGTTGAATTTGGCTCCACAGCAACTGTCTATAATCAGAATGCCGCTTTCGTCAACCCATAACCAGGAGTCCGGATCTTGCCAGTCGTAAGGACAAGCCCTGTCGTATGCGAAAAAAGTGGACTCATCCAAACGATAGACGATCACACCTGCAACGCCTCCCGTAAAATATTCATAACCACCGTAATAGTTCAAGTTGATGTAATTTGGACTGTTTGGATATATGGTGAATCTCAAATTCACATTGGGAATAGTATCATGCTCGTACCTTCCATTGCAGGAAACGAAAAGAAAGGCGATGATAATGATAGATATGATTTTTCTCATGATTAGATTTTGAAATTTTTGCAAAGTTACACGATTTTATTGAAATACACATCATTATTCGCAAATTATTTGTTGAGAGGTGCTGGTATGTCTTTACTGCAGCCTGTTTTGGAGCAAGTCAAAAAAAATATGCGTGGTATGAAAAAAATTTGTAATATTGCATTTTTAAATGCAGAGAATTGAATATTAATCAAAAAATATAAATTTATGAGCAACGAAGACATTTTCAAACCCAAGAAAAAAGAAACTGGTGCCAAGAAATTCTGGCGTATAGTGTTCGGAACCATGGTGGGATTTTTCCTTTCCTGCCTCATTGTTTCCATTTTATCCACGTTGATGTTTGTGGCTATGATAGCTTCTATGGGCAGTAGCAACACTGTGGCTATCAAAGAAAATACTATTCTGAAGTTGGATCTGCAAAAACCTATTCAGGAACAAGCTGTGGATAATCCTTTCGACATGTTCGGCGATGAATTCAGCCAATATTATCAATCCGGTATAGGTTTGGATGATATTCTGACCTGTATCAAAGCGGCCGCCAAAGACTCAAAAATAAAAGGTATTTACATCAATACAGAATCCATTAGCGCTTCTCCTGCTACCCTCAAGGAAATCCATGACGCATTGGTGGAATTCAAGGAATCAGGAAAATTCATTTATGCATACGCCGACAATTACACACAGGGTGCTTATTATCTGGCATCTGTGGCCGACAATGTCACGATGAGCGCTACAGGTTTGTTGCAATTCAGAGGCATGGCTTTACAGGTGATGTTCTATAAGGGACTTATCGACAAATTGGATGTGGATATGCAGATTATCCGCCATGGTAAATTTAAGAGTGCTGTCGAACCTTATATGATGGACAAGATGAGCGAAGCTAACCGCGAACAAATGACATTGTTGGCTAATACTATATGGAATACGATGGTGGATGATATAGCTGCTGAAAGAAAACTGAATAAGGAAACACTGAATCAGATTGCCGATAATATGTTTTTTGGCACGGCTACCAAAGCTGTTGAAAATAAATTGATTGATAAAACCTGTTACAAAGATGAGGTGGCTCAAGATTTGAAAAAGTTGGTGGGTTTGGCAGAGGACAAAGATTTGAATATCACTGGATTGTCTGAATATAGAAAAGCAGTCAAAGCCGAGACGAACTCGGCAAAAGACGAAATTGCCGTGGTTTATGCGGTGGGACAAATCACAGGAGGAAAATCAGGTAATGATGTTATGGGATCGGAAACTATGGTTAAACTTATCAAAGATGCTTATACATCTGAAAATGTGAAAGCTATCGTCTTGCGTGTCAATTCTCCCGGTGGTGACGGTACCGCTTCTGACATCATCTGGAATGAAATTGAGCAAGCTAAAAAAGCTGGCAAGGTGGTGGTGACTTCCATGGGTGACTATGCCGCTTCCGGTGGTTATTATATTTCTTGCAATTCCAATTATATCATTGCTCAGCCCAACACGTTGACGGGCTCTATCGGTGTTTTTGGTATGGTTCCTTCTTTCCAAAGAGCATTGAAAAACAAATTGGGAGTCACTATTGATGGGGTTACTACTAACAAGCATTCGGATGCTGGCGGTGCCTTACGTCCGCTGAATGCAGAAGAATTGGAGGTGTATCAGAATTTCATTGATGAATTTTATGGTATTTTTACCCAGCGTGTGGCTGATGGCCGTGGTATGGAGCAATCCGCAGTGGATGAGATTGGTCAAGGTCGTGTATGGGCTGGTGCTGATGCGTTGAAAATTGGTCTGGTGGATGCCCTGGGCAATATGGATGATGCTATCGCCAAAGCTGCTGAACTGGCCAAATTGGACAATTACAAAGTGACTTATTATCCTAAAAAGAAAGATTTCTGGACTACCTTGATGGAGAAAACCAGCGGGGATAACAATATCCAGGCTGTTATCAGACAGGAATTGGGTGACCAGTATTACATATACCAAGGATTGCAACAGTTGAAAAATGCCGAAGGCGTTCAAGCTCTGATGCCGATGCAAATACAGTTTGAATAATGGATACTACTTTTTTAACTAACGCCTTCCACATTTATCTGTGGGTGATGGTGTGCCTTGCAGTGGTTGTCTTTGTCGCACTGCAGTTTTTCAACGCAGGTTATGGCTTGCTTTACACGCAAAAAGGAAGCAATACGCTGAGATTAGGACCCGCTATCAACAATAAAGTGGCGTGGTTCTTTATGGAACTGCCTGTTTTTTTGGTTATGATTATCATCTGGGCATGCTCTCCCCATCGTTTTGATATTGTGCCCTGTGTATTCCTGCTTATTTTTGAAACACACTATTTCCAAAGAGCCCTTATATTTCCATGGATTATAAAGGGTAAGAGTAAAATGCCTATCGGAATTATGATCATGGGTATCTGCTTCAACATACTGAATGCGGTAATGCAGGGCTATTGGATTTTCTTTGAATCATATAATGTTGGTTATCAAGTATTTGGTATAGGATATACGGATATTGAATGGTTGTGGTCACCGCAGTTTATCATCGGTACTATTTTGTTCATTGCAGGATTTGTCATCAACCTCCATTCCGATTATATTATCCGTCACTTGAGGAAAGATGATAACGATACCAAACATTACCTGCCAAAAGGCGGTTTGTTTAATTATGTGACTTCTGCCAATTATTTCGGAGAATTGATGGAATGGCTTGGTTTTGCCATTCTTACTTGGTCGGTGTCGGGTTTGGTATTTTTCATCTGGACTTTCGCCAATCTGGTGCCCAGAACCCGCACAATCTACAAACGTTATCAGGAAGAATTTGCTGAGGAAATGAAAGGCAGAAAACTGAAAAGAGTCTTCCCCTTTATCTATTAATGATTTTTACAGATTGACTAAACAATTTATAGTCAATACTATAGAATATTATCTTGGTGATTATAATTAATAACTTTCCGTTTTCAGTTTAATGAAAGACATCCGTGACATCACTTCAGAAGAACTTCAAGAGTTTGTCGTTCAGGCAGGCGAGAAACCCTTCCGGGCCAAGCAAATCAATGAATGGCTATGGAAAAAAGGAGCAGGCTCGTTTGCTGAAATGAACAATATTGGCAAAGGCTTACAAGAAAAACTGAAGGAAAGTTTTAGTTTTCATCGGGCCAGCATCGAGGTGGAAGCCAAAAGTGGCGACCAAACAGTGAAGTTCGGTTTTCGCTTGCATGATGACAAGATGATTGAGGGAGTGCTGATTCCTGCGGGACAGCGGGTGACTGCTTGCGTATCCACCCAGGTGGGTTGCGCCATGCACTGTGCCTTTTGCGCTACCGGGCAAATGGGCTTTATCAGAAATCTTCATTTTTCTGAAATTTTCGATCAGTTTATACTGATGAACCAGAAAGCCGTAGAATATTACGGAAATCCTATCTCCAACATTGTCTATATGGGAATGGGAGAGCCGCTGTTGAATATTCAGAATGTGCTGAAATCCATTGACTTACTTACTACTCCAGAAGGGCAGGGCTTATCGCCTCAACGCATTACTTTATCTACGGCAGGCATTATTGAAGGTATTCGCAAACTGGCGGATTTGGGCTTTAAACCAGGTCTTGCTGTCTCCTTGCACAGTGCCGATCCATTGACACGACTCCGTATCATGCCGGTCACAAAAAGCAACCCCCTGGATAAACTTCAGGAAGTACTGAAATACTATCATCAGAAGACTGGTGAGCGAGTGACTTTTGAATACTTGTTGCTAAACGGCATCAACGACTCGCAGCGGGATGCTGAGGTTTTGGCAGCTTATTGCAGAGCTTTTCCTGTGAAAATCAACCTGATAGAATTCAACGCCACGGACTCGCCATTCCAAAAGAGCGAGCTGGAAAATGTGCGAAAATTCATCCAGTTCCTCGAAAGCCGCAACATGGTGGTGAACCTCCGCCGCAGCCGTGGCAAAGACATCGCCGCCGCCTGCGGACAACTGGTGAAATTAGCACATTAGCACATTTGCTAATTGGCACATTGAAAAATTCCGTATCTTTGCACCCTCAAAAAAATCACGATGAATACCAATAAAAAAAGATATACGATTACATCGGCTTTGCCGTATGCCAACGGTCCCGTGCATATTGGGCATCTGGCTGGCGTGTATGTTCCCGCGGATATTTATGCCCGTTATCTCCGAGCTACAGGCAATGAGGTGCTGTTTATCGGCGGTTCCGATGAGCATGGTGTGCCCATCACCTTGAAGGCTAAAAAAGAACACACAACTCCGCAGGCTATTGTAGATCGCTATCATAATATCATCAAAGATTCTTTTGAAAAATTAGGCATTTCTTTCGATATTTATTCCAGAACCTCAGGTCAAGAACATCATAAAACCGCTTCCGAATACTTCACCAAGTTGTACAACGAGGGTAAGCTGATTGAGCAGACCAGCATGCAGTATTACGATGAGGAGGCTCATCAGTTCCTGGCCGACCGTTATATTACCGGTACCTGTCCTCACTGCAACAACGAGCGGGCATACGGCGACCAGTGCGAAGCTTGCGGTACTAGCCTCAGCGCCACCGACCTCATTAATCCTAAGTCTGTGTTGAGCGGCAACGCTCCCGTGATGAAGGAAACCAAGCATTGGTATTTGCCCTTGAATGAATACGAACCCTGGCTGAAAGAATGGATTTTGAAAGGCCATAAGGAAGACTGGAAGAGCAATGTCTATGGACAGTGCAAATCGTGGATTGAGGCGGGTTTGCAGCCGCGTGCCGTCACCCGCGACCTCGACTGGGGCGTGAAGGTTCCTTTGGAAGAGGCTGCCGGCAAGGTGCTGTACGTTTGGTTTGACGCTCCTATCGGCTATATTTCCTTTACCAAAGAATGGGCCGCTGCCCACAACCAGGATTGGGAGAAATGGTGGAAGGATAATGATACCCAGCTTGTGCATTTTATCGGCAAGGATAATATCGTGTTCCATTGTATTATCTTCCCCTGCATGTTGAAGGCCGAAGGCAGTTACATTTTGCCTGTCAATGTGCCGGCTAACGAATTCCTAAATCTGGAAGGCGATAAGATTTCCACTTCCCGCAACTGGGCCGTGTGGTTGCACGAGTATCTGGAAGAATTTCCTGACAAACAGGATGTGCTGCGCTATACGCTGACTTCCATCGCCCCTGAAACCAAAGATGCTGATTTTACCTGGGCTGATTTCCAGGCTAAGAATAATAACGAGTTGCTGGCCATCTTCGGCAACCTGGTCAACAGAACTGTTGTGCTGACGCACAAATATTATGGTGGTGTTATTCCCGAAATGGGCGAGCTGACCGATTATGAGAAGGAAGTGATTGAGAAAATGAAGGAATTTCCTGCTCTGATAGGCAATTCCATCGAGAAATACCGCTTCCGTGAGGCTCAGGCCGAGCTGATGAATTTGGCTCGTCTGGGCAACAAGTACCTGACCGACATGGAGCCCTGGAAGAAGCAGAAAGAAGATCCTGAAAGGGTGAAGACCGTGATGCATCTGTCGCTGCAGTTATGCGCTGATTTGGCGGTGTTGTGCGAGCCTTTCCTGCCTTTCACCTCACAGAAGTTGCAGAAGATGCTGAACATGGATGTTCACGACTGGAATGAAGGCGGCCGTTGCGACCTGCTGAGAGCTGGTGACAGCATTAATCCGGCAGAGTATTTGTTTGTGAAAGTGGATGATGAGGTGGTGGCCGCTCAGGTGAAGAAACTGGAAGACACCAAGAAAGCCAATCAGATGCAGAATGCTCCGGCAGTAGAAGCCAAGCCAGATGTCACATACGATGACTTCCAGAAGATGGATTTGCGCATTTGTACTGTGCTGGCAGCTGAGAAAGTGGCAAAAACCAAGAAACTGCTGAAGCTCAAAGTGGATACGGGTGTGGACCAGCGTGAGATTGTTTCAGGTATTGCAGAATATTACGAACCAGAGAATTTGGTGGGCAAGCAGGTGCTGATGCTTATCAACTTGGCACCCAAAGAAATCAAAGGTGTTGCTTCTCACGGTATGGTGCTGATGGCTGAGAATGCCGACGGCGAATTGTCGCTGGTGCAGCCTGCCAAGCCGGTGAAACCGGGTAGCACGGTGAAATAATGAAAGCGGATATGGCGTAATTGGTAGCCGCGCTAGACTTAGGATCTAGTGGTGAAAGCCGTGGGGGTTCGAGTCCCCCTATCCGCACAAAAAATAAGGGACGCTATTGCGTCCCTTATTTTTTATAAAAATTCTTATGTATTACTCCAATACCGGTCCAAACGGCACTAATTTCTTGCCTTCTTCGGTTTCAGTGAAATTGTTGAAGTTCTTGATGAAGGACTCGGCCAACTGCTTGGCACTGGCGGCGTAAGCGGCCTTGTCGGTCCAGCTGTTCTGCGGGTTCAGGATGCTGTCGTCCACACCGTTCACGTGTTTCGGGATGGAGAGGTTGAAGGGCTTTACAATCTCGGTCTCGCAGCCAATCAACTCGTCGTTGAGGATAGCTGAAATGATGGCACGGGTGGCCTTCAGCGAGATTCTGCTGCCCACACCATAACCACCGCCGGTCCAACCGGTGTTCACCAAGTAGGCAGTAGCGTTGTGCTCGGTCAGTTTCTTGGCCAATTCTTCAGCGTATTTTGTCGGATGCAGCAGCAAGAAAGCAGCTCCGAAGCATGAAGAGAAGGTGGGCTGAGGTGTAACAACACCCACTTCTGTTCCTGCCAATTTAGCGGTGTAACCGCTCAGGAAATAGTACATGGTCTGTTCTTTGTTCAGCACAGATACCGGAGGCAGTACACCAAAGGCATCGGCGGACAGGAAGATGACTTTCTTGGGGTGAGTACCGCGTGAAACAGGTTTCACAATATTGTCAATGTGGTAAATCGGATAAGAAACACGGGTGTTTTCGGTCTTGGCAGCTGAGGTGAAATCGATGTTGCCTTCGGCATCCACCACTAAGTTTTCCAGCAATGCGTCGCGCTTGATGGCGTGGAAAATGTCGGGCTCTTTCTCTTCGCTCAAATCAATACATTTTGCATAGCAACCACCCTCAAAGTTGAACACACCATTTTCGTCCCAGCCGTGCTCGTCGTCACCAATCAGGGCGCGGTTCGGGTCGGTGGACAAGGTGGTTTTTCCAGTGCCTGAAAGGCCGAAGAAGATGGCTGTATCGCCTTTCTTGCCTTGGTTGGCGGAGCAGTGCATAGCGGCCATGCCACGCAAGGGCAGGAAGTAGTTCATCACGGAGAAGATTCCTTTCTTCATCTCGCCACCGTACCAGGTGCCGCCAATCAAAGCCATACGCTCGGTCAGGTTGAAAGCTACATAGTTTTCGCTGTGCAAGCCTTGCTCTTTCCAATTGGGATTGGTGGTTTTGCAGCTGTTCAGCACCACGAAATCAGGTTCAAAACCCACTAACTCTTCTTCACTGGGGCGGATGAACATGTTCTTGACAAAATGGGCCTGCCATGCTACTTCCGTCACAAATCTGATTTTCAGACGGGAGTTCTCGTTGGCACCGCAGTATCCATCAGTTACATAAATGTCTTTGCCACTCAACTGTTTCTGGCTCAATTTTTTAAGGTGCTCCCAAATCTCGTGGTTGATGGGGTGGTTGTCGGAGCCTTTCTTGCCTTCGCCGGCCCACCAGATGTTGTTGCGGGTCTCATCGTCCATCACAATATATTTATCTTTGGGAGAACGGCCAGTGAATACGCCGGTATCCACAGACAAAGCACCGCTTTTGGTCTTGTATGCCTTGTCGAAACCGGTCAGTGACGGGTCGGTTTCATGCTGGTATAATTCGTCGTAAGACAAGTTGTGGTAAATTTTCTGAGGATTGCTAATCCCGATTTTTGACAGTTGTTCCAAAAGTTTTTCCATAAGCGATATGTTTAATTAATTGATTATCAATATTATGAGTGTAAAAAATATTTCTTTTTACCTTTTGCAAACTTAATAATTAATTTTGGAAACAAAAAGCGAATACCTTTATTTTTCGTCGCTATCACATAAAAATTTTTCATTTTCTTTATTCCAAAAATTATTTGTATTTTTGACTTCTAATTTTTGACCTCATGTTTGAATATAATGTAAATCGAAATCAATTGATAATCAGGGAGTACGGAAGAAATATCCAGAAGATGATTGAGGATACTCTGAAGGAACCTGACTATGCGAAGCGCAGTGAGAAGGCAAAAGCTATTGTCCGCATGATGGCCCTTATCAATCCTGAGGACAAGGACAACAAAAATCAGCAGGAATCTTTGGATTATTGGCATAAACTGTGGGATCATCTGTTCATAATGTCTGATTATCAGTTGGATGTGGATTCTCCTTTCCCGAAACCGGAACCTAAAAAAGAGGATTTTGTTTTCGAAAAGCCAGACTATAATAAGCATAAAATCCAATACCGTACCTACGGCAGAAATATGGAGAATATCATCAAGGCGGTATCGGATTATCCTGAGAGACAGCGGGATACGATGGGTAAAACTTTGGCCAACCACCTGAAGAAGTTGTACTTGACGTACAATCGTGAGTCTGTGGATGATAAGCTGATTGTTGACCAGCTGAATGAAATGTCCAATGGACGTATTAATCTGCCGGAGGATTTCTCATTGGATTCAACCAAGGATATTCTGAAAAACACATCAACAGCGAATCAGAATAAGCCACTGAATGCCAAGAAGAAGAAAAAGAAAAAGAAAAAAAATAAGGAAAATCAAGCATAGATAAATGAATATAATTGAAGTTCAGAATGTTACAAAGAAATATTCCAATCATCTCGCATTGGACAATATTTCTTTGGCGATTCAGAAAGGTGTGGTTTATGGTTTACTCGGTCCCAATGGCGCCGGCAAAACCACATTGATTCGTATCCTGAATCAGATTACCGCTCCCGACAGTGGCACGGTGCTTTTCAATGGCAACCCTATTTCCCGCAAGGATATCGAGAAAATCGGCTATTTGCCGGAAGAGCGTGGTTTGTATAAAAAAATGAAAGTAGGGGAGGAGGCTATGTACCTTGCTCAGCTGAAAGGGCTTTCTAAACAGGAAGCTTTGGAAAGGCTGAAATATTGGTTCATCAAGTTTGAGATTCAAAGCTGGTGGAACAAGAAGGTGGAAGAACTCTCCAAGGGTATGCAGCAGAAATTGCAGTTTATCACCACGGTGGTCCATCGCCCCGATTTTTTGATTTTGGATGAACCGTTCAGCGGATTGGACCCCATTAATACCAATCTGATACGGCAAGAATTGCTGGAACTGAAAAAACAAGGTACAACCATCATTATTTCTACCCATAATATGGCTTCCGTAGAAGAGATTTGTGATGAAATATGTCTGATTAATAAGGCACATAAGATTTTGGAAGGAAATCTGGCGGAAATCAAACAGCGTTTCAAAGAAAATGTCTATAGCCTTACGTTGAATAGTGAACATGCGATACCAGCGTTTCCGGACAAGTTCAGTGTGATGGAGACTTCCTCTGCTGCCAATCAGCATCATTATGTGGTGAAAGTGCTGGACGGAGGCAGTGCGAACCAGCTGTTGCAGTTCGTGATGGAGTATGGCAATGTTATGTCTTTCAATGAGGTATTGCCATCAATGAACGATATTTTCATTCAACAAGTGGAGAAATACAATGAAGAATTAGGAATTAATAATTGATAATTATTTTTGTGAAGGAGAAAAATGTGAAGACGATTATAGTCCTCATGGGCGAACAAAGTGAGCGACTTGACGATTAAACATATCAACGATTAAACAAATCAACAATGAATAACACCTTGCTAATCATATCGCGCGAATACCTTACTCGCGTAAAGAAAAAGTCCTTTATTATACTCACCTTGGTAGTGCCTATACTTTTCGCCGCCTTGATGGTGGTGCCGGTATTATTGGCAACCAAGGGCCGCGAGCATGTGAATGTGATGGTGGTGGACGATAATGAGATTTATATCAATAATTTTGTTGAAAACGATAAAACTTCATTTTCCTATCGTTCTGGAGATATTGAGCAAATCAAAAAGGAAGCCTTGGCTGGCGATTATGATGTGGTATTGTATTTTCCGCGTAGTTCGCAGAAAGTGAATGCCAACATGTATTACAATGAGGAACCTTCCATGTACTTGCGCTCTGAGCTGGAAAGCCAAATCAACAATATGTTTTTCGACCATGTGTTGCAGGATACTTTCAATATTGATTTGGACAGATATAAGACCATCAAAGATTTGGCACGCTCGCAAATCACCATGATTCAGATTGATGAAAACGGCGGTGAGAAGGAAAGTATGGCCGAGATGAACAAAACTATTGGTATGATTTGCGGTTTTGTCATTTACTTCTTCATTTTCCTCTTTGCCGGTCAGGTTTTGCGAGGGGTACTTGAGGAAAAAAACAACCGTATTGTGGAAGTGCTGATTTCTTCAGTCAAACCCATTGAATTGCTCTTGGGCAAAATCATCGGTATCGCTTTGGTGGGCTTGACGCAGTTCCTGATATGGATTGTGTTTACCCTTGTGATTTTGACGGGTGTGCAATTTGCTATGCCTGACAAATTTATGGAGATGAGCGGAGTGAATACAGAACAGGTGATGGAATCAGTCAAGGATAGTCAAATGGTTGAAGCGGTCAATAACAGTAAGTTAGCGACAGAAGCTTTGGGTGAGGAAAATATTTTCGCTGAAATCAGCAATTATTTCCCCATTTCTTTCACTGAAATGATTTTATGCTTCCTCTTCTTCTTCTTGACGGGCTATCTGGTCTATTCTGCTTTGTTTGCGGCGGTGGGATCGGCGGCAGATAACGAAACAGACTCCAACCAACTGACCATGCCTATCACCATGCCATTGTTGCTGACGATTGTCATGGTGATGCCCATTGCGGACAATCCCAATGGGAAGTTGGCATTTTGGTTGTCTATGATTCCGTTGACCTCGCCGGTGGCCATGCTCACGCGATTGCCTTCCGGTGTGCCTTTGTGGGAACTGCTGCTGTCGATGGTGCTGATGGTACTGTTTTTTATCTTTGTGGTGTGGTTTGCCGCCAAAGTTTACAGAACTGGTATCTTGATGTATGGAAAGAAAGTAAGTTGGAAGGAAATTTGGAAATGGGTAAGATATGAATAAAAAAAGGCGGTGAAAACCGCCTTTCTTGAGCCACTTGCGAGACTTGAACTCGCGACCTACGCATTACGAATGCGTTGCTCTACCAACTGAGCTAAAGTGGCTTGCTTTTGCGGTGCAAAAATACGAAAAAAATCGTAACTTTGCACTTTCAAATGGAAAACCTTAAAAATATTGATACTATGAACATTACAAAATTAGACCAAGTTATCGAACTGGTAAAGTCAAAACCGAAAAAAAGATTAGTGGCTGCATACGCAAACGATGAACATACTATCGATGCCGTTCACCGTGCGGTGGAATTGGGTATTGTTGACGCTACTTTGGTGGGTGATACAGATACTATCAAACAAGTGTGCGCAAAATTGAACATTGACATCAATATGTTCAAAATCGTGCACGAAAGTGTGGATACCAAAGCCGCTGCCAAGAGTTGCGACTTGATCAATGCCGGCGAGGGAGACATCCTGATGAAGGGTCTGCTGCCAACCGACAAATATATGCGCGCCATTCTGAATAAAGAGCGTGGCCTTTGTCCTCCCAATGCCACCTTGTTGCACATGGCTGTAATTGAGAACCCACAGTATCATAAGCTGTTATGCGTGAGCGACTGTGCTATTATTCCCGCTCCCGATTTCAAACAGAAACAGAAAATTCTTTCCTCATTGATCAGCACGGCAAAATCTTTGGAGATTGCCAAACCGAAAGTGGCTATTTTGGCTGCTACCGAACAAATGTCAGTAGGTATGCAGGCTTGCGTTGACGCCGCCTTATTGGCCAAGATGGCCGAAAGAGGTCAGATTTCAGGTGCTGTTATCGATGGCCCGCTTTCTCTTGACTTGGCTATCGACAAAGAAGCAGCACAAATCAAGAAAATGGCAGGTGAGGTTGCCGGGGATGCCGATTGCTTGCTCTTCCCGAACATCGAAAGTGCCAATGTATTCTATAAGTGCTGCACCAAGTTCGACCACTCTGAAATCGCTGCTTTCGTGATGGGTGCCAAGGTTCCTTGCGTGCTTTCTTCCCGTGGCGACTCCACCAAGACTAAATTGTACTCTATCGCTGTGGCCGCACTGGCGAAATAAGAGCGACAGCTTTAGTTGAATACAATCATAGGCATTGGCTAATAAAGCCTTTGGCTTAAGCTACATGAAAATATGGCCGTGACTGAAAAAATACAGCAGTCTTGGTCGCAAAAATCTAATTGATTAATTCGCTTGAATTATGGAAAAAATCATCATTCTGGACTTCGGTTCACAAACCACCCAACTGATAGGCAGAAGAGTGCGCGAGCTGGATATGTTCTGCGAGATTATGCCGTATAACAAGTTCCCGAAAGATGACCCTGACGTGATAGGTGTTATCCTCAGCGGTTCGCCTTTCAGCGTGTACGACGAGAAGGCTTTCAAACTCGATTTGTCCGAAATTCGCGGGAAATATCCGATTCTGGGTATCTGCTACGGTGCCCAGTATATGGCACATACCAACGGGGGCAAGGTGGAACCCGCCGGCAGTCGCGAGTATGGCCGCGCGAATCTGGCTTCTTTCGATCAGGAAAATCCACTGTTCAAAGGCTTCCACGCCAATTCACAAGTATGGATGAGCCATGGCGATACCATTACCCGTTTGCCGGAAAATTGTCATAAGATTGCTTCTACTGACAAGGTGGAATTTGCCGCTTACCAGTTCGACAATGAAAATGTCTGGGGTGTGCAGTTCCATCCCGAAGTGTTCCATACCGTGCAAGGTACTCAGCTGCTGAAGAACTTTGTGGTGGGTATTTGTGGCGGTCATCAGACTTGGAGTCCGGCTTCTTTTGTGGACACCACGGTGGCGGAGTTGAAAGCGCAGATTGGCAACGACCGTGTGATTCTCGGTCTGAGCGGTGGCGTGGATTCCTCCGTTTGTGCCGTGCTGTTGAGCCGTGCTATTGGCAAGAATTTGACTTGTATTTTTGTGGACCATGGCCTGCTGCGCAAGAATGAGTTCCAGAATGTGATGCGTGATTATGAAGGCTTGGGATTGAATGTCATAGGCGTGGATGCTTCTGCCAAGTTCTTCAAGGAATTGGAAGGCGTTTCCGATCCCGAGCGCAAGCGCAAGATTATTGGTGCCGGCTTTATCGATGTGTTCAATGAGGAAGCCCAGAAGATTACCGATGCCAAGTGGCTGGCGCAGGGTACTATTTATCCAGACCGGATTGAGAGTCTCAGCATCACGGGCATGGTCATCAAGAGCCATCATAATGTGGGTGGACTGCCCGAAAAGATGCACCTGAAACTGTGCGAGCCGCTGAAATGGCTGTTCAAGGACGAGGTGCGCCGTGTGGGTCGCCAGTTGGGTATGCCCGAGCATCTGATTACCCGCCACCCCTTCCCTGGTCCAGGACTGGCCGTGCGTATCTTGGGTGATATCACCCCCGAAAAAGTGCGTATTCTGCAAGATGCCGACGATATTTTCATCCAAGGGCTTCGCGATTGGAAGGTAAAACTGAGTGGCGAGGATGCCCGCAAGGTATTGGCCGCCGGTGTGCCCGCCAATATGAGCAATGGCGAAATAGAGGTCTCTTTATACGATCAGATTTGGCAGGCTGGTGTGATTCTGCTGCCTATCAAGAGTGTGGGCGTGATGGGCGATGAGCGTACTTACGAGCGTGCTGTGGCCCTCCGTGCTGTGACCAGCACCGACGCCATGACTGCCGACTGGGCTCATCTGCCATACGAGTTCATGGCGAAAGTGTCCAACGAAATCATCAACAAGGTGAAGGGCGTGAACAGAGTATGTTATGACATCAGTTCCAAACCACCCGCAACGATCGAGTGGGAGTAGAATAAATGTGTTGAAGAACAATAATAAATAAAATCATATAATCATTGAATCATGGCTTTAATCCAGTGTCCTCATTGTGGATTCCAGATCTCAGATAAAGAAAAAGAATGCCCTCAATGTGGCAAAAAAATGAAAAAATTACCGTTTGTTTACCATGTCATATTTGTTATACTGGTTATAGCGGTAGGTGTATTAACATACATCTTATGGGATTCTAAATCCGGTGAAGTGGATACAACAGAAACAATAGCAGTGGATTCGCTGACAGTGAATCAAAATTTGTAAGTTTTTTTATTCTATACAAAAATACAAAAACACAATAAAAATGAAACGCTTCATTATTTCTGGCGGAGGCACCGGAGGCCATATTTTCCCGGCTCTCGCTATTGCCAATGGTTTGAAAAAGGCTATCCCTGATGCTGATATTTTGTTTATAGGGGCAAATGGTAAAATGGAAATGAAAAGAGTGCCCGAAGCAGGCTATCCTATTGAGGGATTGGATGTTTACGGTATCAACCGCAGTTTCTCGCTGAAGGCCTTGGTCAGCAATGTGAAATTGCCGTTCTTGTTGATGAAGACCATGCACCGGGCCAAACAGATTATCAAGGATTTCAATCCTGATATGGCCATTGGGGTAGGGGGCTTCGCCAGCGGTCCAGCCTTGCAAGCAGCCAGCAGTCTGGGAATTCCTACCCTCTTGCAGGAACAGAATTCCTATCCTGGCGTTACCAACAAGATTCTTTCGGCCAAGGCGAAAAAAATTTGTGTGGCTTACGACGGCTTGGAGAAGTATTTTCCGGCAGAGAAAATTGTTAAGACAGGCAACCCCATACGCGCCGAAATCCTCAATATGGTACGAAAAGATGGTAAGGCCTACGAATTCTTCGGTTTCTCCAAGGAAAAGAAAACCATATTGGTGGTGGGTGGCAGTCTGGGTGCCCGCACCATCAACCAGTGTATGGAAAAAGGTCTTGACAGACTGAAAGAAATGAATGTACAGCTGCTTTGGCAGACAGGTGAGTCATTTTACAAGACTATTTCTCCGGAGTTGCTGGCACGACAGAATGAGAACATCAAGATAGTGCCTTTTATTAAGAACATGAACGATGCATACAGCATGGCGGATGTGATTGTGTCGCGTGCCGGCGCATTGGCCATTGCCGAACTTTGTGTGGTGGGTGTGCCCACCATCTTGGTGCCATTCCCCTTCGCAGCTGAAGACCATCAAACCAAGAATGCCCAGGCCTTGGTGGACAAGGATGCGGCTATTATGATTCCTGACAGCCAGGCGGAAACCAAATTGATGGATCAGTTAGTCAGTCTGATTCAGGATGAAGAAAAATGCCGCACTATGGGCGAAAACATTCTTAAACTCGCCCAACCAGATGCAATAGACTTGATTATCAAGGAAATCCTTTCCAATTAATAATTAATAATGAACAATGAATAATTATTAATTGTCGCTGTCAACTATCAATTGTCAACTATCAACTATTAATTATTAATTATTAACTGTTAACTGCTCGGTAGTACATCGTCGTCTCTTGCTCCTGTCGGAACATGTTGTTATACAATGTGTTAATTTGTTCTTCGCTAACTGCAAAATAACGGTTGGTCTCGTCGTTGAAGTCTTCCGCACAACTGAAACATTCTGCAACAGCCAAAGAGGAAGAGCGGTCTTCGATTTTGATGTCATTCTGAAGAATAATGGATTCTACTCTGTTCTTCACTTTCTGCAAATCATGAGTGTTGATGCAGTTTTGGGGTAATTGGTATAGGTAGTCAGAAAGGCGTTTGTCGGCTTCCTCGATGCTGATTCCTTCCGCGGGACGTCCACCAACAATAAAGATGCCTGGATCCAATGTTCCTGTAATGTATGCGCTTATGTCAGTGAATACAGCGTCCTCCATTACGAATTTCTTGTAAAGATAGGAGGATTGTCCACTACCGAACAAGTCGGATAACATATCGTAAGCATAGAAATCTGCTTCTAATCTGCCACAGGTTGACCAGCCTTTGAAAAGCATGTCGGCAGGCACATTTCGTTCCACCTCATACATACGGTGCTGTGTCGGGTGGTCTTCTTGTGGGTACTGTCGTTCCAATGTCGGACCGGCGGGAATGGGTCCAAACCATTTTTCTACCAATGGCACTATTTCCTCAAAATGCACATTCCCCGAAATGGTCAGTACCGCATTGTTGGGTCGGTAAAAACGATAGAAGAAATTCTTCATGTCTTCCATGCTCACCTTTTCGATGTGGCTGATTTCCTTGCCGATAGGCAGCCATTGATAAGGATGTTTCTGGAAATAAAACTGGTTGTACAGCAGCCATAGGTCTCCGTATGGTCGGTTCAGAAAGTTCTCTTTGAATTCTTCAATGACCACATGTTTCTGAATGTCTAATTTTTCCTGCTGAAAAGCGAGTTCCAGCATACGGTCGGACTCCAGCCAAAGGGCATGCTCAATGTTGACGGCAGGAAGTGTGATGTAGTAATGCGTGATGTCTTGTGTGGTGTAGGCATTGTTGATGGCTCCCACGCTTTGCAGCTGCGCGTCGTAGTCGGGAATGTTTTTGGAACCTGTGAACATGAAATGCTCGAACAGGTGCGCCATGCCGGTCATGTCGGGATTTTCATCCCTTGAACCAACATTATATACCACATTACAAGAGGCCAATGGTGTGCTGTGATCCTCATGTACAATAAGCCTCAATCCATTGGCTAAAATATGTCTTTTAAATTGTAGTGGCATTCTTTCGAATTAGAAATTAGAGCTTGATTTGCGGTGAACCACAAACTATGCATAGGTCATTCATTCAATCTGTTTATCGTATGAGGTTGATAGAACCGGTTTTGATGAGTTCCTGTTTCAGATTGTTATAACGCACGTAATTGATGTAATAAGTGTAAATACCTGAAGGACATTCAATTCCGTTCGAGCTGCCATCCCAGCCTATTTCGGGATTATCGGAATAAAATACCAATCCGCCATTTCTGTCATAAATCATGATATAATATTTAGCCACGCAGGCTACAACCGGTAAGAACACATCATTCAGTCCATCTTTGTTTGGGGTAAAAGTATTAGGGACGAAAAGCACATGGTTATCCACCACAGGAACCGGAGCCATATACATATCCTGACAATTGGCATCATCAGCAACAGTAAGTATGACGTTATAATTATCGCTGTTTTCGTTGTTATACACATGGGTGGGATTCTCTTCATTGCTGTTGCTACCATCACCGAAACTCCATGAGTAATGAACGTTTTGTCCTTCAGATTGGTTGGTGAAGACAACCTCTTGGCCGACTTCCGCCTCTGCCGGTTCAAAGTTGAAGAGTGCGGTAGGCTGTTTGCCTGCGTTGATATAATTGGATAGAAAAACACTGTCGGCACATGCTAAGGCCTCGTAGGCTTTATATAAAATGGAATAACGTCCGGGTTCTGTGAAAGTGAAACTTGAATTGGCTCCATAGAAAGTTGTGTCAGGCATGTTTGCGGAGGAAATGGTCCATCGATGAGTACTGGCCGGGGTGGCCGTGGATTTGAATGTAACCTCTTCGGGTACACATATTTCACTGGGGGTTATGTGAAAATGACCTGCTAATACCGGAGTACTGGTGATGAGAGCTGTATGATAACAGGTGTCCGTCATACAACCCCAACGGTCGCTAACTATGATTTGGAAGGTGGTGTTTTCGGTTATGTTACAGTCGGTCTCACGGGCATTGGATGTGTTGAGACCGGTAGCAGGTGTCCATTTATAAATTAGTGGCTCAGTGCCACCTATGATAGGGACTTCAATGTGAGTGCATCGGTCACAAAAAAATATGCTGTCTTTGTTTCTATCCTCACTAATAAGCGTAAAACGCTTATTATCAACCATTACATAAGTAATGGTATCGTATTGTGCCCTTTCTTCTACACGGCCATCCAGATACCTGAAATTTGGACATAAAATGCTTTTGAATACCAGTTGGGCTTGTTTCGATTGATTTGCGGCAAATTGTGCACTTTCTTTTATGTCTATCTTTAATTGTATAAGAGTATCTCCTTCTGGAAAATAAATGGTGTCTCCGTGATGTAAAGTGTCAATCAGATTGTTTGTGCGAAATCGTAGTACATAAAAGTCGTTCTCATTGGCAGTGCCACCATTGCAATAATAAACAATTTTCATAGAGGATTCTAAAGGTTCTCCATAATGAATGTCTATATCAGCACCATGGCAATTCTTAATCAAAGTATCAAGCCCCATCGTCGTAATACTATCGGTAATGGTTACTTCTTTGGGCAACTTGAAACTGCCTTTTTCCAAGAATACACCAGAATCGTATGAGCCGTCTGAGACGTTGGCAATGGAAATTTTCATTCTGTATTCTGAACAGGCGCAAAGAGAGGCATCTGCAATCAAAGTTGTTGTGAAACCATCATATTCAATGGCTCCACCAGAATTGCTACGATAAAATTGTGAATAATCTAATGACACACAGTTTGATGCGCTTCCATTAGCGCCGACAGTTCCATTGTTCAATGCGTTAATACTGACAGGAAGACCTCCACTACCGGGTATAATGGCCATGTTTTTAGTTACGTTAACTCCAGGAGCGCCAAAAGGATCCGGACCATATAGAAAGAAACCAAAAACATCATTAAATGAGGAGCAGACATATTCAGGATATTCCTCGGAACCAAATATATAGTTGAAAGAAACAATATTGGAATACTCGTTTCTGCCACTGTAAAAGTTGAATTCTAATACCGACGCATTGTCGAGAGGCTGTCCTGAAGCTACAAGTGGCTGTAAATCAGGATCTACAGCAGCTTGATTAACACCTGTGGTACTGCTTTCACTGCCAGAAGAATTAGGTCCTTGGGCCACACTGATATTGCCAGTTGTAAGTATAACACCGGAGCTAAAGGGGAATTGGGGATTGGTATTGGCAAAGGTACCTACTTGTGAGCCGTTGATGGCACTGGAACTCCAGTTGAATTTGCAATTATGCAATTTCACTCCTTCACCGGCGAAATACCTGTTAAGAAAGGTGTCGGGTAGCAAACCATTGGCTGGTATAGTGGAAATGGATTGGCCAGACACTGCTATTAAGCATAAACAACAGAAGAAACCTAAAAACAGTTTTTTATATAAACTTCTCATATCGGGAATAATTGTTGATTATTTATTTTGAAAACATGCTGTCATTCATGATGATTCTTACCAAAACGCCGAAATTGTACGAAAAATCTTTATAGCCTTCCAATCCGAATTTGCCTGCATTGAAGTAAAAACAGGGGTCAAGCGACACAAACTTGTTGAAAGCGAGTTTTAACCCAGCGGCAGCGGAAAAGCCGAAACCGGGCCCACCATACTTGACGATAGTGCCGTCACTCTGAACCCCAGGTATATAGTTCTGTCTGTCGTTGATAAAGCTGTAACTTTTGATTTTGTTGTTGTTTTTGTCATAAAATACAGCTTCCATGCTCTTTACACGCACAAAATTAAACTGAACTCCTGCTTCGAGAAATGGTTTTACAATGGATCTGGTGGTAAAGTGATAACAGACGGAAAGGTCTATCAATGAACGGTTTTCCTTGCCTAATATATACTGATTGTCTAACATGCCGGTATGATAGTTGCCTGGTGGCGCCTCGTACAAAAGCCGGAACTGCCCGTTGGCTTTGAGCCGCGAAAAGGAATATACCAATTGCAAACTCCAATTTTTGGTGAATTTGTATCGTATGCCCAACTGAACCATTACAGCTACCCGATATTTCATATTGCCCAATGGTCCACCATAGTGGATGGAGTCGCTGATGTACGGATAGTGCTCCTTGATCATAGTATAGATGTCACGATAGCGATAAGTGTTTTCAAACAGGTAGTTAAGCCCATTTTCATTGTTGTAGTCCCCATTGTAGTATTGTGCATTATACTTGGAACCGAAGTAGCAGCCTCCAGCGAAAATAATGTCAAAACCCTTGTCTTTGATATTGTCATCCTCTTTCTCTTCTTTGTTATCTTTGGCAGAAAAGGAAGTGTTGTTTGTGGAAGCATAGCGAGACCTGTCTCCACTTTGTGCAAACGCAAGAGAGCATGAGAAAATGATGAGAAAAAAGACAAGAAACTTTTTCATTAATCTTTTTTGTTCTGTTTTTTGCAATATTATTAAAGACGAAAAATCACAAAATTTGTTGCATCAAGTTTTGTGGGGATTGAATACGCCCATTTTTATGGGTGTATTCAATCCCTATTTGTTACAAGTGCACACATTCGCCATAAGCGGCGGCAGCGGCTTCCATAATGCCTTCTGACAGAGTGGGGTGTGGGTGCACGGCATGGATGATGTCGGGTCCCGTCACCTTCATGCTGCGGGCCAGCACTGCGCCGGAAATCATCTCCGTAACATTGTCACCAATGAGGTGGCAACCGAGCCACTCGCCCGTGTTCTTGTCAAAAATCAGTTTCACCATGCCGTCGCGGCTGCCTGATGCGGTGGCCTTGCCAGAAGCAGTGAAGGGGAATTTGCCAATCAGGATTTCTCTTCCCTGCTCAATGCACTTGCGCTCGGTCAAACCCACAGAGGCAATCTCCGGAGTGGTATAGGTGCATCCGGGAATGTTGCTGTAATCTACGGGCTTGGGGTCTAAACCGGCAATTTTCTCTACGCAGACAAGAGCTTCGTGTGATGCCACATGTGCCAGTGCCGGACCGTGCACAATGTCGCCGATGGCATAAATGCCTTCCTGGTTGGTGCGGTAATAGTCATCTACGGTGATTTTGCCTCTTTCGAATGCCACACCGTATTCTTCCAAGCCAATGCCTTCAAGGTTGGTGATGACACCGACTGCGGACAATACAATCTCGCATTCCAATTCCGTCATGTTGCCTTTGGCGTCTTTAACAGATACCTTGCATAATTCGCCTGTGGTATCCACACTCTCCACTGCGGCTGAGGTCATGGTCTTGATGCCGGCTTTGCGGAAAGAACGCTCCAATTGTTTTGAAATCTCCTCATCTTCAACAGGAACCAGATTGGGCAAATATTCCACAATCGTCACCTTGGTACCCATGGAGGCATAGAAAAAGGCCAACTCGCTGCCGATGGCACCAGAACCCATCACCACCATGCTGGCGGGCAGTTTGGGTAAAGTCAAAGCTTCACGGTAACCGATAATCTTTTTGCCATCCTGCTGTACATTGGGCAATGAACGGGAACGAGCACCAGTGGCAAGAATAATATGCTGAGCCTCAAATGTTTCTGTGGTTCCGTCAGCCTTGGTGACCTCTACTTTCTTGTCTTTGACAATCTTGCCAAAACCATTGATCACGTCCACATTGTTCTTTTTTAGGAGAAACTGCACACCCTTGCTCATCATCTCTGCTACTGTACGGCTGCGTTTTACCACCGCCTCGAAGTCGGCTTTCACCTCACCCTCAATGCTGATACCATAATTGGCGGCATGTTTGGTGTAATTGAATACTTGCGCGGACTTCAGCAATGCTTTGGTGGGAATACAACCCCAATTGAGACATATTCCGCCTACTTCGGCACGTTCAACAATGGCAACTTTCATCTTTAATTGGCTCGCTCTGATGGCTGCCACATAACCTCCGGGACCACTCCCGATGACAATCAAATCGTAATTCATGAGTATATTTTTATTTTATTGAGTAATTTAAAACATTAACCTGCAAATTTACATAAAATTCCTGAATTACAAACAGACAGATAAATTTTTTGTAGGGACGCACTGCGTGCGTCCGAAAAAAATATAGAGGAATGATACAAAATTCTTGTTGAATTGTTGATTTGTTTGTCCTTTGTTTTTTTTTGCGGGATAGAGCTGATGAGGTGAAAAATTAAAATTTCTTAAAATGCTGCTATGTCAAAAAAAATGTGTACTTTTGCCGCTGATAATTATTAACCAAAAAAACATTTAATCATGGCTCATAAAATTGATCCGGATCTCTGTGCAAGCTGTGGTACTTGTGCAGGCGAATGCCCTCAGGAAGCTATCTCTGAAGGTACTCCTTACACTATTAACCCCGATATGTGCATCGACTGTGGTGCATGTGCCGATGTTTGCCCCTGTGAAGCAATTCACCCGGAATAAGAGATTGAAAAATGAAAAAAACGGCTCTTTCAAGGGCCGTTTTTTTGTTTTAAATGATACGGTTTTCAGTATGGCGCATGTAGAGACTCGCCATAGCACATTTCTACAGTAAGATTTGAGCGTTCTGTTCGTTGAGACAGTCCTTGCTTCGTTTCTACTACAATTGTGTTGCGACTACCTCTAAACCTTGTTTATGCCTGAAAAATTGATAGATATGCTCATTATTCAGAAAAATTCCGTACATTTGCACTTTTATTGATATAAACAATGAAGAAAATTCTGCTTTTCTTGTCAGTTATGCTGTCGCTGTCATCACTGTCTGCACAGAATGCGGATGTTAAGACAGTATTGTATTTTCTGCCCTTTTTTGGCGAGGAATATGGCATGTATGATGAATACAAAATCAAGTCTTCTGCTGATATTGACAATGAACCCATTTTCAGTTTGGTGAGTTTCTGGGAAGGTGCTCAAATGGCTCTGAATGAATACGAAACAAGTTTCCATCGCATTAATGTCATTGCAAAGGATGTGACATATAATAATGACAAATTGATCCAAATAATGGAAAATGAAGAGCTGATGAGTCAGGTGGACTTGATTATCGGTCCATTTTTCGCTTCCCAGTTCGAAATAGCTGCTGATTATGCAAAAAGACACCAGATTCCTATCGTGAATCCGTTCACATCGAAACGTGATATCCTTGAAGATAATGAATATGTTTATAAAGTCCAGCCGTCAACAGAAGCTGTGGCGGAAATTGTGAAAGAGCGATGGATTGACCATGGGGGTGAGACGGAAATCTTGTTCTGGACAGAAAGAGGCGCCGATATCCCGGCCCTGCAAAGGTGCGAAACTTATTTCTCGCAAAAGGAAATTCCATACCAGTTCGTGTTGGAAGGTGACAAGTTAAGCCTGAAAAATCGCTTGGTAGATTACAAAAGACAGTTGGTCATGGCTTTTTTGCCCAACGAAACCACAATTATCGCACGGATGAGAAATCTCGGTATTGACAATTCTTACCCCAACACGACATTTGTCATCCCTGAAGAATGGCTGGAAATTGGTGCACTGGAGGTGGATTATCTCAATAAGTTGAATGTCCATCTGTTTTCAGATTGCTTTGTTAATATGGATGATGATAAAACACTGCTGTTTATCAGCGATTTTATTGAGAAATACAATACTCCGCCCGACTTGAAAAGATTCTCTTTCCAAGGCTACGATATTACCAAGTATTTTGTGGAATTGATGTTGCATGATTTTGACGCCTCACAAGTGCAATTCACACCTGTAACCATGAAATTCAATTTTGTGAAAACCGAAAATGGAGGCTACGAGAATCATGGACTCTTCCTTTTGCAATTGAAAGATTATAAAATCCAGTTAGCAGATTAATTTTACTTGAAATGAAAAGAATATTTTCCTTGATACTTCTGGTGCTGTTTACCATGACGGCAGTCTCGGCTCAGGATACCGTTAAAAAATACTGGTCCAATAAAAAGCTGATGTCAGTGGGTCTCCAACAAAATGGTGTCGAAACAGGTTTGTGGGTGTATTACCACAAAAATGGAGTGAAATGGATGGAAGGCCGATACGAGAACGGCAAAAAAGTGGGTAAATGGACGGAATGGTACAACGACGGCAAAAGAAGCCGTGAGTTTGAGTCCGTAAAAGGGCCCTTTAAAAGCTGGTACCCATCTGGAAAAATAGAATCGGAGGGTCAGATGGAAAATGGGCAGAAAACAGGAGAATGGACCTTCCTTTATCCTAACGGGAATTTGTTCAAGAAGGTCAACTATTTGAACGATAGCGTGCAAGGTAATGTGACAGAGTATCATGATAATGGAAAGAAAAAGTTTGAGGGACATTATGATAATGGTAGGTTAAATGGTTATACCCAGTGGTGGAGCGCCAATGGACAAAAAGATATGGAGGGCAAAACTGTCAATGACTTGCAAGAAGGTGAATGGAAATTCTATCATCAGGATGGCTCCTTGGGCAGTGTCGGCTCGTTTTCGAAAGGTATGCAGGAAGGAGAATGGAAGTATTATTTTGAAAGCGGAAAGCTTTGGAAAATAGTTCATTACAAGGATGATAAAAGACAAGGAGAGTCAAAGGCCTGGTATGAAAGTGGTAAATTGCAGCGACAGGGAAACTTCGCGGATGATAAGGAAGATGGAGTTTGGAAGTCGTATTATTCCAACGGTAAACTTCAGGATCTGGGCGCTTTTCAGAAAGGACTTATGACAGGTATTTGGGAAGGCTTTTATGATAATGGCGTAAAGAAATACCATATCGCCTATCAGCAAAATGAAAGACATGGGGTTTATAAGTATTGGAATGAGAATGGGAAAATAAAGACAGAAGGCTCCTATGCGCATAACCTGAAACATGGAGCCTGGAAAGAATATGCTGATAATGGAAAACCCTTGGAAAGCGGTCAGTATCGTCAGGATAAGAAAGAAGGAAAATGGACCTATTTCGACGAACATGCCAATAAAATCCGTGAACAGAATTTTGTGGATGATGCACCAGACGGCAAGTTCACTGAGTTCTATCCCAATGGGAAAAAGCATTTTACCGGAAACTTCAAAAACCGTATGAAACAAGGTGCTTGGATTTGCTGGGATCCCGATGGTAAGGTGGTTTACAAAGTGGTCTTCGACAAAGGAAGAAAAGTGAGAGTGGTGAACGATATGATGGACCCCAAAATGAATAAACCATTCTAAAACAAATGAAGAAAAATATCAGCTTGAAAGAGCTAATATCAAACCGTCACTATAAAATCAACGAAATGACAGTTAAAACATTTCATTTCAACCCGTTACAAGTCAATACCTACGTGCTGCATGATGAGACAAAACAGGCCATAATCATTGATCCGGGAAATTTTGAAAGTTGGGAAGACGAACAATTGAAGGAATACATCGAACAGCAACAATTGTCGGTCCAGTTTGTGGTGAATACACACCCGCATGTTGACCATATCTGTGGTAATAAATGGTGCGCGGAACAACTGCATTGTCCTATATATATTCATGAAAAAGCATTGAAAATATATAATCAGGCCGCTGGATATGGCTATGTGATGGGAATGGACGTCGAAAACAACCCTGAGCCTTCAAAACTGCTCCAGGATGGGGATGTTTTGTCGTTTGGACAACAACATCTGCAAGTACTTTATACTCCAGGTCATGCGGATGGAAGTATTTGCCTGTATGATGCGGCCAATCACATGGTTTTTGTGGGTGATGTCTTATTTTATGGCACTGTGGGCCGTACCGATTTCCCAACAGGTTCATTGCCACTATTGGTAAACAGTATAAAAGAAAAACTGTGGGTGCTCCCAGATGAGACCACTGTCTTTTGCGGACATGCAATCAATACTACTATCGGACACGAAAAATTATACAACAGCTTTATATAAAACTAATTATGGAAAAATATATTCCTGAAGGATACGTCAGACACGACATCTACAATGAAACCAATATCAATAAATTGGCAGAGAGTTTCCGGCAAGTGCTAACAGCAGTTGGAGAGGACCCCAACCGCGAGGGACTGCTCAAAACACCTGTACGCGCAGCCAAATCCATGCTTTTCCTTACCCATGGTTATGAGCAGAATCCGCGGGAAATATTGACAAGTGCCCTGTTTAAGGAGGACTATCGTCAAATCGTCGTGGTCAAAGACATAGAAATCTATTCCATGTGTGAGCACCACCTGTTGCCTTTCTTTGGCAAGGCACACGTAGGTTACATCCCCAATGGCACAATTGTGGGACTGAGCAAAATACCCCGTGTGGTGGAGGCTTTTGCCCGCCGTTTGCAATTGCAGGAACGCTTGACAACACAAATCAAGGATTGCATCCAGGAGGTACTGAACCCCCTTGGCGTCGCCGTCGTGATTGAGGCACAGCACCTTTGCATGTCAATGCGTGGCATCCAGAAACAAAACTCTGTGACGACAACCTCGGAGTTTACCGGCGCTTTTCTGAAAAACTCCAATACCCGTCAAGAGTTCATGCATTTGATTGGCGCGGATTTGCACTGATTTCTACCGTTTCCGACTTTTAGGCTTGTTGACATAGTAAATAGGCCGCCTTTCTGCAGCCAGAGGGTATGCTAATATTTCCTCTTCTTCTGTGTTTTGTAAAGTACAGTTGATAACTTTTCCTACCCATTCGGCAGGCAGACAAATGGTAATGGTGTCTGTTTTGGGAACTAATGTCAGTCTTTTCATCATTCATTTATTTTAATGTTGTTGTAGTTTCTCTGTTCTTTTTTTTCAAAATGAGGGCAAAATCAAAAAAAATGATGTCAAAAATTCTTGAAAAATACCATTCTTGAAAATTTTAAATATCTTGATTTAATTTGTTAATAATCAAATTGTTATATTTGCAAATATACAAAAAAACAAATAAAAATCATTAAAGTGGAAAAAGTTTTGTTTTTTCAAATTATCATACTGATAATCAGCTAATTGAAAAATTAATGGTAAAAAAGTGAAAGAAAATGTTGGTTGGCATTGAATAAAGTTGTATTTTTGCAGTCCCAAAAAACGGATGTTTCAGTAGCTCAGCAGGTAGAGCACATCCCTTTTAAGGATGGGGTCCTGGGTTCGAATCCCAGCTGGAACACACAAGAGCTTGACGATTGTCAGGCTCTTTTTTTTGCCTATGCTGTAAACATGGCCATAATTTCCCAATTTCCCAATTTCCCAATTTGCTAATTTCCCAATTTGCTAATTTGCTAATTATTTTTGTTTTTTTTTCGGATAAACTACGAGAGACGGGGCATGCCCCGTCTCTACAAAAATTTATCCGTTTATGAATAATTCGGGAATTTTATGTACATTTGCACTCTACAAAAAAACAACAAATTATGGATTTTGTCGATGTTTTGATTACCCTTGTCATCTTTGCGATTTTTATTGGAAGTGAGGTGCTGAAGATAAAAAAGAAGGCGGCGTCAACGGCCTCTCAAAAGATACATAATGAAGTGGATTTGGAGGAAGACTATGAGTCTCCCGAGAGGGATTATTTCAAGGAAAGAGAAAAGTGGAAAAATGAAAAATTTGATTCAAATTCTTCTAAATCCACTTCATATTTCACTTACGAGGATGTTTCCAGTAGCGAGGAGGTGATTCCGCCATCAATGAAGGCAGAACCATCTTCTTCCGCTAAAATCAATGTACAAGAAGTTGAAAATGAAATAGAAACGCCGAAGATAGATTTGCACGATCCGGAAGAAATAAAAAAAGCCATTATATATGGTGAAATATTAAAAAATCCTTATAATTAGCAAGTTGCAATTTTTTTAAATATAAATATAGTAGGAAACGAAATTTTTTCGTAACTTTACCGCCTAAAATTATACTGCAAAATAATGTTTAATATAAAATAATAGCTATGATGAAAAAATTACTCTTTACACTCGGAGTGATCATCCTTTTTTCCAGCTTTGCTTATTCCCAATCGGGAACGATTAAGGGAATAGTCACGGATCAGACAGGAGAACCGTTGGCGTACACCAACGTCTATCTGAAGGTGGACGACAAAGTTGTCAATTATGCCATGTCTGACGTAAAAGGAGAGTATCAGTTGTTTGGTATTCAACCAGGCACTTACGACATTGAGGCCAATGCTGAAATGACTTGTAAGAAAACCATGAAAAAGACTGGTGTGGTTGTGAAAACCGGACAGGTTCAATTCGTTGACTTCAAAATCAACTGTGCAACAGACTTGGATGTTGTTGAAGTTGTATGGGAACCGCCTGTGTTTGATGCTGATAACACCACCTCTTCCTCACGTTTGAGCGGTGATGCCGTTCGTAAAACCCCTGGTCGATCAATCACGGCGGCATTGTCCAACTTGGAAGGTGTATCCAGTGTTGATGGTAGTATGACCGCTGTGCGTGGTAACCGTTCCGAAGGTCAGCAGATGATTGTTGATGGTGTGAGAATGAGAGGTAACATTGGTGTGGCTATGAGTACTGTGGAAGAAGCCCAGTTGATTCAGGGCGGTATCCCCGCTGAATTGGGCGACGGTACGAGCTTTACCGTAATTACCACAAAACCCGCTTCAAAGGATTTCCACGGTTCTGCCGAAGTGCGTGGTTCATTGGAAGGTTATAACAATTTCCTGGTTGCCGCTTCTTTAACCGGACCTATCTTGAAGGGTAAGAAAAGAGACGACCCCGCCCGTATCGGTTTCTTGATCAGTGGTGAGGTTGAATATGTTAAGGATGGTTTTCCCGCTGGAAAAGGTAGCTGGAAAAAACCCGGCACATGGCGTGCTACCCCTGAGACTATCCTTGGCATTACAGAAGCTCCTATCCGCTATCCCCAAGGTTCCCAACTCGGTGTAACCAAAATGGAAGCTGAATACCTTGGCCCGGATGCTTTTGTGAAACAAAGAGTCCGTGACCACGCCGGTTATTGGAACTATCTGGCACAAGGCAAAATCGAATTTCTGTTCGGTAGAACCAATAATATTCGTCTTTCTTTCAATGGATCATACGAATATCACAAGGGAAGAAGTTGGTCTGTTTCAAGAGCTCTGTTTAATGCCCAAAACAATGGGGAATCAATTTCCAACACTACCCGTGTCAGTGCCCGTTTGAATCATAGAGTGTTTACCGATACAACAGGAACCAGTGTGCTGAAAAATGTGATGTATGACATCAACTTCAATTTTACCCGCTATAATTCTATTTCACAGGATGCTTTCCACAAGGGGAATCTGTTTAACTATGGCTATGTTGGTCGTTTCAAATCTCATTTTGCGGAAAAATATGCTGATGCGGAAAGTTCATATTTAGACCCGCAAACAGGTATTACATATTATGGTAATATATATAGAATGAATAACCGTCTGGATACTTTGCTTACTTTCGAATCCGGCAATGTGAATCCTGGTTTGATTTTCTATACCCAAAACTTTTATGACCAGTTCTCCCCGGCATATATCGCTTCGAATTTTGGAGCGGATCAACCTTATGATCAGAACTTGTATGCTACTTTTGGCGCTTTGCTGAATGGACAAGCTCCTTCTTCACCATACAGTTTGTATGGCTCACCAAATATTCCATATACCGGAAACTCCAAGTCACAACAGGATGTATTTGGACTTAAGGCCAGTATCGCCATGAACTTGACTAATCATGAGTTAAAACTTGGTTTCGAATTCGAGAAAATCATTGCACGTAGCTATTCTGTTTCTCCTTTCGGAATCTGGACCTTGATGAGAAACAAAGCCAATCAGCATAACAACGAGATTGACATTACTCACCCTGTGTATCTGGATGCTATTATGCCTTCATGGTATAATGCCGAGCAAAGACAACAGTTCATCAATGAACATGGTATCGATTTCAATGGTTATGATGGAGATATATACGTTTGGTTCGACCGTGCCCTCGGTGATGTAGCCGAAGGTGGTTTCGCCCAGAATATCCGTAGCAAACTGGGTATGGATTTGAGAGAGTGGGTCGATGTGGATGATATAACACCTGCACAGTACGAGGAAATGGGTGGTCTGGCCCTGTTCTCTACCGAAGAATTGGTCGTTGGTACCGGTCATGGTGGTATCGTTTCATACATGGGCTACGATGGTCTTGGAAAGAAATACAGAGGCGGCGCCTCTATCAGAGATTTCTTCACTAAGAAAGATGGTAAGAGAACATACGAAATCGGTGCATACCAACCTACTTATATGGCATTCTATCTGCAGGATAAATTCTCTATCAACAGCTTGCTCTTTAGCGTGGGTGTCCGTGTTGACTATTTCGATGCTAACCAGGATGTGTTGAAAGATCCTTATCTTTTCCGCGATGCTTATACTGTGAAAGAACTGAAAGCATTGAACTTCGGCAGAGAAACTCTTCTGGAAGGCGCTAATGACAATTGGTATGTGTATGTAAACCAAAGAAGTTATTACAATGCCAACCTGAATCCTGACAACTTCGACGTTTCTGTAATCGGTTATCGTGATGGTGACAATTGGTATGATAGAAACGGTGACTTGGTTACTGACCCGGAAACCGATCTGTCATTGAATACCGCTGGACCTATCTTGAAGAACAAACTGGATGAAAATGATGTGACCAAGGTGGAAGCCGACGCATTCGGCAATTATGCACCCCACTGGTCGGTCATGCCACGTATATCCTTCTCCTTCCCCGTGTCAGACAACTCTTTGTTCTACGCTCACTATAATATTGTGACCTCTCGTCCCCAACAGTTGTCCATCAATCCTATTCAATATATGTTTATTGAAGATAATGCCACCAGCCTCCTCAATAACCCCGCATTGAAACCTCAGAGAAGTGTTGACTATGAAATCGGTTTCCGCCAGAAAATCGGTGAGAAGTCAGCTATCAGTATTGCGGCTTATTATTCAGAGAAACGTGACATGATTCAGTCATACCGTTTCACGGGTGCATATCCAAGTACATATTATTCATATAAGAATATGGACTTTGGTACAGTTCAGGGCTTCACTTTGAGCTATGAACTGAGAAGAATCAAAAATATTTCCTTCCGTGCCAACTATACCTTGCAGTTTGCTAAAGGTACCGGTTCATCAGCAAGTTCAAATGCTGCTATTATCGCTTCCGGTCAGCCTAACTTGAGAACCTTGGTCAACCTGTCGTTCGATCAGCGTCACAGAGTTGGTGCCACTATCGACTATCGTTTCGACAATGGTACTGATTATAATGGACCTATCACCAGAAAACAGAAAAAAGGTACCAACACCGTTAAGGAAATCAGATGGTTGCAGAATGCTGGTATTACACTTCTGTTCTCCGCTGCATCAGGTATGCCTTACAGCCGTTCAAGTACTCCGAACTCCAGCTATGTTTCTGGTACAAGCTCTCGTTTGAAAGGTACTCTTTATGGTTCACACAGACCTTGGATTTTCCAGTGCGACCTTCGTATAGACAAGACTTTCATTATGAACCTTTATGGCAAGAATGCTAAAGACAAAGATGGTAATCCAAAAGGTAATAAACCTGGTTATTTGACTGTTTATTTGGACATCCAGAATTTGTTCAACTTCAAGAATATTCTCTATGTGTATGACTACACCGGCAACCCGGATGATGATGGTTTCTTGTCATCAACAGCTTACAGATCAATTATTGACTCTCAAACTGACCGTAGCTCATTCATCAACTATTATAATATGATTATGCAGGATCCTTATAACTATAGCCAGCCTACACGCGTGAGCTTGGGTGTTCAATTCGGATTCTAATCTTTAATCCAACAGTTTGATAATAATAAAAATAAATAATCATGAAGAATACAATTAAAAGTTTATTTTTAGTAGCTCTCGTGCTTCTGTCTGCGATTGGAACCGTCCAGGCAGAAAGATGGATTGGAGATCCTAAAAAGAAGGCCCAAAGTCAGGCTAAGGCCGGTTCTGCAAAATGTTTGTCGGCCACAAACTCCAATGAGTTGACTATTAACAATGTACGTGCTTACATCGAAACCAATGGTACGATGTGGAATAAAGAGTTGGCAGAATACGAGGTTCCCAAGGGCTCAGGTAAAAGCTCTATGTTTGCTGCTGCTCTGTGGATCGGTGGTCTGGATGATAACAACCAGTTGAAATTGGCTGCTGTCCGTTTCCGCCAAGTCGGTGATGACTATTGGACCGGTCCTCTCTCTGTGGATGGTTTGGCCCAGATTGCCCAAGAGGATTGTGCGGCATGGGACAAAATGTTCAAAATGACCCGCGCTGAGGTTGACGAACATATTAATACGTACAACACCCACAATCATGTTGTGCCAAATCCTTCCCTGGCTATCAGAAATTGGCCTGCACATGGTGATTATGACAACAAGAAACAATCATTCTATCTGGCTCCGTTCAAGGACGTGAATGGCAACTATGAGTACGATCCTGAGAATGGTGACTATCCGTATTATGATATTGACAATGAACTTTGCCCATGGACTGAAGCTAACAAGTCAAGAGCCGCTCATGGTTTGTTGCCAATTCCTTACGAACAAGAACGAGTTTCTGAATTTCCGACTTACGCCAATTCTATCGGTATCGATGGTATGGTATATGCCGACCATGTGTTGAAAGGTGATGAAACTTTGTTCTGGATCTTTAATGACAAAGGTAATGCCCACACTGAGACAGGTGGTGCGGCCATTGGTTTGGAAATCCGTGGTCAGGCATTTGCTTTCCAGACAAATGATGACTTGAACAACATGACTTTCTATTCATACGAGATTATCAACCGTTCAACCACTAACTTGAATCAAACATTCTTCTCACAGTGGGTTGACCCGGATTTGGGTTATTCACACGATGACTATGTAGGTTGCGATGTCGCTCGTGGTTTAGGTTATTGTTACAATGGTCTTCCTATTGACGGCGCAGGTTTGGCTCAACATTATGGCGCCAATCCTCCTGCTGTGGGTGTGGACTTCTTCCAAGGCCCCTATATCGATCCTGACTATATGGTGGATGATTCAACAGGTGAAATGGTGGGTCGTGATAACCCCCACTTTGACTTGAATCAGGCAGGTGTCGTAGGAACTGTCGCCAACAAACTTTATTGTGACCAATTCTTGAAAAGTGATTATCCCAGTGACCAGTTTGCAATTAATGGTGTAAACTTTGGTGATAGTATTGCCAACAACGAGCGTTTTGGTATGAGACGTTTTGTGTTCCATAACAACGATGACAGCAACCGTGGAGACCCAAGAAAAGCCACCGAATACTATCAGATGTTGAAGGGTATTTGGAAAGACGGTCAGCGTATGACATACGGTGCTTTGGCTCACCCTGATTATGGTGGAGTTGTGGGTCCGGAATGCGACTTCATGTTCCCAGGTACCAGCGACCCGTGTAACTGGGGTATTGAAGATCCTGCACAACGTGATGTGTTTAACTATCAAAACTATGGCGGAAGTCGTGGTTGGGTTGAGGAAACTGTTGCAAATGACCAGCCGTCAGACAGACGTTTCATGCAGTCCGCAGGTCCTTTCACCTTGCGTCGTGGTGCCGTTAACTACATTACCGTTGGTATTCCATGGGCACGTTCTTATTCAGGTGGCCCCTGGCAGTCTGTTGAATTGTTGAAAATTGCTGATGACAAGTGCCAGGCTTTGTTCGAAAACTGCTTCAAAGTATTGGATGGTCCTGACGCTCCTGATGTTACTATCAAGGAATATGAAAATGAGTTGATTATTTATTTGACCAACGACAGAGATGATTCTAACAACAAAAATGAACAATATGCTGAAGTGGATCCTCAGATTAATGAGGGTTACAATACAGACTCAACTTATACTCAGGTGTTCACCAATCCTGACGGAAGTGTTGACTCTGTAACAGCTCTTACTTCTGTATATAAGACCTATCCCGAAGGAAGTAACAAATATGTCTTCGAAGGTTACCAGATTTATCAGGTATCAGGTAAAGATGTCAGTGTTTCTGATATCGGAAACTTGGACAGAGTACGTTTGGTTGCCCAGTGCGATATCGTAAACTTCCGTCCTGATGGAACTGCTATCGGTCAGTTGATCAACTGGGAGTTCGACCAGTCGTTAAACACCAATGTGGCTGTAGAAAAAGTTAATGGTTCCAATAGCGGTATTCAACGTACTTTCAGAATCACTGAAGACAAGTTCGCAACAGGAAACAATACTTTGGTTAATCATAAGACATACTATTTCATGGTCATCGCATACGCATATAATGAATATGCTCCTTTCTCAATTGATGAGCAGGTTGCTGATGGTCTGAAAGGTCAGAAGACCCCATACTTGGCTGGTCGTAGAAACATTAAGGTTGTTTCAGCAGTACCACATAGCCCCAAGGCAACAGGTGTTGACGTGAATAAGTTATGTGCATACGGTACTCAGCCGCAAATTACAAGACTGGAAGGTCAAGGTAATGGTGGTTTTGTTCTTGAGCTTGATGACGCAACCAAGTCAAATATTTTGAAAGGCGGCAAAAATGGTGACTTCTCAGCCGGTAGCGTTACTTATAAGAGCAATTATGGTCCTCTTGATGTGAGAGTGATTGACCCGCTGCAAGTTAAACCTCTGACATACGAAGTAAGATTCATCAAGAATGGTGATGAGGTTAACGATGATACAAAATGGACATTGAAGGTTACTGGCGTTGATGGCGTCAACTTCTCTTCAGAAGAAGAATTGTTCGCATACTTGAAAGACACATTCAATATCACAAAACCAGTTGATACATCTAATTTCAGTATTAATGTGAACACTGAACAGTTGTTCATGGAATTAGGTCTTTCTGTGGCTATCAATAATAAGCCATTCCAAATTCATGATGAAAGCCAGTTGCGTTGGTTACAACAGGCTGGTAATGGTACACTCACCTCTGGTGGCCTGTTGATGGGTGGTCAGGTGAACTACCTCCAGTCATCTTTGACATTCCAGGATCAGTCAACACCATGGTTGTTTGGTCTGCAAGATATTGAAGGTGAATATCCGAGCAACTGGATCCGTTCTGGTAATCAGGCACAAGGAAACTGGGAAGATTGGTCTGGCCAGCAAGATGGTGCGGAGAATGAGTATATCAAATGGAGAACAGAGGATGCTTGTGAAGTATTTCCTCCCAATGGTAGTGAATCTCCATATACAACACAAAGTATGAGAGCTTTCAAGGATCCTATTTCACAATTTGAGTCTATTGTATATAGAACATGGGCCCCATACGTGATAAGTTCTCCTTATTCAGGAGGTGTTAAAGCAAACTTTGTGGTGCCTGATACTGTATATTATGTAGAAGATGGAACGTTCCAGTCTCAGGATCAAAAGTTGTATCCTACACCAAGATATTACAACTTTGCAGAGCTTCTGAAGACAGGTGCTTATACATCTTATATGCCGAGTTCACCCCATACTTCAAAAAACCATGTCCAGTGGTCTATGGGGCACAATATGACCATGACAAACTTGTATTCGGTGGATGTTGTTTTCACTTCTGACAAGAGTCTGTGGACACGTTGTCTTGTACTTGAGGCAGGATCAACAGCAACTGGTTTTGTTCCTACCGAATATGGAAACAATGTGCGTCATGAACCTAAACATAATCCTTCTGTGGATAAAAATGGTAATCCAGATAATTCAGGGACAACTGGTTTCGGATGGTTCCCGGGATATGCTATCAATATAGAGACGGGTGAAAGATTGAATATTATGTTTGCGGAGAATTCTTTAGATACCATGAATAATGGTAATGATATGATTTTCAATCCTACTAACACGTATGCATATTTTACGGACCCGGAAACTGGCGATGTGGTTAAACTCCAAGAAAACGAGTATCTGGCAATGTGGGATAGATATGCAAGATTGGATGTTGGTGTTGACAGTGAACATGCTATTAACAAAATGCCTGAACCTTCATTTGGCGGAAGACATTTCTTGTATATTTGCAGTAGTTCCGGTTCTACCGCCCCTGTTCAGTATGAGGATAAGAACGCTACACGTAATTATAATGATAATGATCAATTACGTGCAGGTGCTGGCACCTTGAGCCCAACAGGTACACATACCACGTATCAGCACGGTGGACAGATTCGTAATTATGTGAATGGTGATGCTCCAGTTCTTGGTCCCGATGGTCAGGGGTATGACAACTACGAATGTGGTCCGTATGATGAAGGCAAGTGGTTGGCAGCTAAGTTCTCATCCTTCACAAGTGATACTGCTTTGAGTCGTCCTCAGAGAAAAGCAGTGAAGATGCAGCTGTTCAACAATGTGATGTGGACAACCATCCCAATGCCTATGCAAGGATACGAAGACCAATGGCTCAAGTCTGGCAATGACGCTACCGTTAAGATTCGTGTATCTCGTCCATACATGAGATATAAATCACGTTGGTTCAGCGATGACCAGAGAATGGCCTACGAAGCCACCCATGGTCCAATCGAAAATGAAGGTTTCCCATTGTACAGCTTCTCTACTGTTGATTTGGCTCCTGTTTTCAATGATTCGAAAGAATATCACGATGAAATGTTGCAAGACATTAATATTGTTCCGAATCCATATTATGGTTTCTCACAGTATGAATCTACCGCACTTGAGACATACGTGAAAATTGTGAACTTGCCCGCTCCATGTGAAGTGTCTATCTATTCAGCGAATGGTGTGTTGATCCGTACGTTGAGCAAGAAGGCTTCAGATGAGGCAACAACCTATATTGATTGGGATTTGAAGAACCATGCCGGAATTCCTGTGGCTGGTGGTATTTATATCATCCATGTCAAGGCTCCTAATGTTGGTGAAAGAACCCTGAAATTCTTCTGCGCTATGCGTCCAACCGACTTGAATGCTTTCTAAAACTTATTTTGAGAATATTAAAAAATAATGGCTATGAATAAAATATATAAAACATTTATCATTTGCGCAGTTGTGGGTCTTCTTTCGTATGCGGGACAATCTTTCGCAGGAAACAGA
>JAEEGG010002290.1_pt1 | contig 49775 bp, 38 predicted proteins | sample 9134161 | NCBI WGS metagenome assembly JAEEGG01 (sample SAMN16246543, study PRJNA631951) | gut metagenome | biome: gut microbiome; feature: rumen; material: CR-attached | host: Bos | place: Iran: Karaj | collected 2018-10
ATCCCGTGGCCGCCATCCTGCGACACGAAGCCCGATTCGCCCGGAATGTAGGCGAAAGAGGCGCAAACGGCCATAAACACTAATGCAAAAAACTTTCTCATTGCAAATATTTTAGCAATTTTTTCTACGCAAAACAAAAACAGGACTATTTTCCGAACTCAAACCTTGAATAAAGCCCAATCACGTGGCCCGTTTCCATCCCAAACAAGTAGCCACGGTTCATTTCGTAAAAAATAGCAACCCCAAACGATTTCCCCAAAACTGCAAAATACCGAGCGGCATCAACACGCATTTTGAATCCACGATAAAGGTCATCCATTTCCCTGTATTTCTTTTCAAGATTCATATTTCGCGACTTCTGCACACGCCATCGATATAAAAAGACATAGTCAAACTTCCACCCAGAATAGGCATCATGATCCCATAAAAATTTCCAAGAAACAGAACCTTTCAGACCGAATTCATCGCCTGGCTGAAAGCTCCGCTCCTCCAAAAAAGTGAAATATTCAGCGGCCACACCAAAGACCATATTCCTAGAAAAATCATAAATACCAAACGGAGAAACGCCAAACCGGTGAAAGCGGTTCTCGCGACTCCCTTCACGCGGAGGAAACCGCCAACCAGCATCTACGCCCCAAAAAGGGAACGGCATTACCTTCATACCCAAGTACGATTCATTAAGTCCATTTACCTGCAGGTTTACCATTTCGTGGACCTGGTCATGCAACATAGTGTCCCATTCGTAGCTAACCAAGCGGTAAGCAAAGTCTCCATAGATGCTAAAACACCTGCAAGGAGCAAATTCACCAGCTAGGTTCAGATCGGCACTATACACATCATCATGCAGTTCCGCAAGACCACCGAACTGAACAAAACTTCTGGGAGCGTGTACCAGCGAGATAGTTTCGCGGGCAAAAAGCGAAACCGCACCGAAAAAGCACACAAAAAACAGCGTATTTTTAAAAAAAACAGACATTTTACTTGAGTCAAAATTTAAAAAAATTTCCTGACGGCCATTTTTTCTATATTAGCCACATACAAATCTACTATGGTATTTTTATATGGCAACGTCATCTAAAAAAGAAGAAACTGATCTGTTTGACCTTTTGAAAGATCTAGTGAAGAACTGGTACATAATGCTACCCTGTATAGTACTCTCTGGTATCGTGGGAGTCATTATCGCATTGTGGATTAGACCAATCTACCAGGCCGACGCACTGTTGCAGATCGAATCAAAGAACAACAAAGGCATGACAAGTGCAATGATGGGTGGCCTAGGGAGCCTCTTTGCCAGTTCAAGCCCCGCCGAAACGGAAATCGAGCTCATCAAAAGCAGACAGATTATTGGGGATGCAATAGAAAAAATGCACCTGCAATACATTGCCAATCCAACCAACAAACTGCAGAGGCTTCTGCACAAAGAAGGTCGAATGGAAATAAACCAACTCGAAATTCCATGGAACAACCTTCCCGAAGAAGAACGAAAAAAACCTTGGATCGCGGAAATAAAAGACAGCACAACTTTCAAACTTCTAGACCACCACAAAAAAATGGTTCTTGACGATTGCCATGCAGGAGTGACCTATAAAATTCCCTACGCAGGGGATACTGTAACCTTCAGCATTCTGAAGATGAAAGTAAAAAAAGGGCAATCGTTTGAATTAATCAAAATGGACCGGCTTGATGCTATAAGCGCATTCCGCGATGCATTTGACATTGCCGAAAAAGGAAAGAAAACCGGCATTCTTGAATTTAGCTACCAAGACATCTATCCCGACCGTGCTACAGAAATTCTGAATGAAATAGCAGCCGCATACCTACGGCAAAACGTAGAACGTAGCAACGAAGAAGCTCAAAAAACTTTGGAATTTTTGGAAAAACAGCTTCCCGAAGTTAAATCGCAAATGGATAGCGCAATGTTAAGATTTAACAACTACCGTAACAGGGTCGGTTCAGTTGACATTGGTGCAGAAACACGCCTAGTTCTTGAAAAAAGGACAAAACTTCAGCAAGATCTACTGACTTTGCAACAAAAGAAAAAAGACGCAATCCGCTTATTCCAGCCCGAGCATCCCACAATAAAAACGTATGAAGAACAAGAGAATGCCATAAAGCGCGAATTAGCCGCAAATACAAACGAGACAAAGAAATTACCCGCAACACAACAAGAAGTTCTCAAACTCAGCAACGAGGTTGAACTGAGTAAAATCATGTACACAACCATGCTGAACAACATTCAACAGTTAAAACTCGTTTCCGCCGGAGAGATTGGAACGGTCCGAATCATAGACTTCGCCGAAGAGGTCACCAAGCCAATCAAGCCCAAAAAAAAGGTAATCCTTTGCCTAGCCCTACTTATCGGGTTCTTCATCGGAGCAATGATTGCAAACATATTGAGCAAGTTCAGCAGCGGAGTACGTGATGCTCACTTGATTGAACGCGAAACCGGCCTCAGCGTATACGCCAAAGTACCCAAGGGCAATCCCAACGGGACAAAGGGAACTCGTCCGCTCGCAGTTGTCGAGCCCGACGATGTCGCCATCGAATCCCTCCGAACGTTGCGCAGTTCTCTTGAATTCAGCATGGACGAGGCAGCCCACCATATTATAGGCGTCAGCGGACTTATCCCCGGCGTAGGAAAGAGCTTTATTTCTGTAAATATGGCAGCCCTGTTCGCCGGACTCGGCAAAAAAGTCCTGCTTATTGACGCGGACCTACGCAAAGGGCGACTGCACAAAGAATTCGGCATCAAGCGCGGAAAGGGAATCTCCCAACTTCTATTGCACCAAGCTTCCTTGGATGAAATCATCCACACTACCGAAGTCGAGAACCTTTCCATTATCCCTTGCGGCATTGTTCCCAACAATCCGTCCGAACTTCTTGGTTCCAAACAATACGCCGATTTAATAAGCGAACTGGAAAAGTCGTTCGACCTGATAATCATCGATACTCCGCCCATCATGCTGGTCACAGACGCCACGCTCGCTTGCCGATTCGCATCGCAAATCGTCATGGTTATCGAATACAACAAGCATGATATCAATGCCATTAAGGATGGCATGGCCCAATTGATGAAGGGAAATGCAGATGCACACGCCTGCTTCGTCATCAACAAGTACGAACACAGCCATTCCGATGGATACGGATACAAGTACGGCAAATATTAATGTATTACCTACACTTTTAAATTTTCAACAAATATCGCCTGCATAGCGATATTTGTTTTCTCATGACTCCGATTATGAGACAGGTTCCATTCCTCTTCATCACGTCAATGCTAGCCGCATTACTTTTTAGCAGTTGCGTTTGGACGTCGACAGATACGGACACGGACTTTTTACCCTTAGACGATTCCGAATACCCCTACGCAAATATTCCGAGGCTCGTTATAGAAACCGAGGGGTTCAAGCAAATCCGAAATATGGAAGACTATATTTCGGCACATTTTCAAATATATGATAAAGACCATCCTATTACAGAAGTACTTCCTCTTTCCGTAAGAGGGAGAGGGACATCTTCTTTTCACAGCATGCCCAAGTACAGCCTCAAGTTAAAATTCCAACACCCCCAAATGCTGCTAGGAATGCCTTCAAACACGGAATGGGCACTTATTTCAAACTTCGCCGACAGGACGCACTTAAAGAACTTCATAACATTAAAACTCTATTCATGGCTCGGAGGGAAATATACCCCACAGACACAATTTGTGGAATTATATTTGAATAGGCAATACCAGGGGCTCTATCTCTTATCACAAACAATAAAAGTGGGGAAAGACCGGATCAACATTCCCAAAAACGACAGCAGTTTCCTATTTGAAAAAACAACAGACATTCGAATAAAATCTACAGACGTTTGTATCAAGACAAAAAAGGGGCGAATTTTCAGTATAAAGTACCCCAAAAAAAGCACTCCAGCAATACTAGATCGTCTCAAGAGCCACCTGGATGACTGGGAGGCTTTTCTGGACACACTTAACGAGTCAAATATAGACTCATTGGGAAAATGGCTGGACACGGATGATTACATCCGTTTTTATTGGGTTCAGGAACTTTCAAAAAACACCGACGCGAACTTCGGGAGAAGCATCTTTTTCACATGGATGGTCGGCGAACCAATCCATTACGGTCCAGTCTGGGATTTTGACGTCGCCTACGGAAATCAGGTGAAAAAAGAAACCAAAAACAGCAAAAATTGGTACATCCGCGACTATGGATGGGACAAAATCCTTTTTTCTTCAGAAGAAATCAATCGACGTGCAAAAAATTTTTGGCTAGAAAACAGAGATTTTTTCAGCACCATTCCCGACTCAATAACCAAGTATTCAAATATGGTTTCCCCATTGACTATAAACGAATTCAAGCGATGGCCCGTACTCGAAAACGACGAGGCATGGTGTTTCAACGAGCCCTATTCCAGTTATCAGGAATCAATAGACTCCCTCAACAGTTGGATCAGGCAAAGAATTGATTGGATTGACCAGCAATACGCTTACTAACCGTTCACTCTTGTTCATCGATCCAAAAAAGCCTATCTTGAATCCATTTTTTCAGGCTCAACACGGCATCTTCATATAAGGAATATCCATACGGATGGTAATCGTATTCAACACTTTCCAAGACCGGCCATCTCTTAAAGTTATTATGAGCAGCCTTTTTTAACACAGTCCCAACTGAATCTACCATAACCATGACCGCATCAAATTTGTCCCTATTTTCCGTCCAAAACTTTTTTATTTTCCCATCAAAAATTTCATCTTTAAATAAATAATTATTCCAATACGAGCCCCTCACATACCAATGCTGAGGATTGTTCACGGACTCCATGTCGTAGCCGCCAAACGCCAAGTCAAAGTCCCAAACAGGGCCTATTTTTATCCGGCCGCCCTTTTCCCAAACAAAAAACACGCTCGAGAAAAAGTTTGCATCGGGATTCTTCGCAAATTCTTGCACCCAGTAGAACTTCACATATTCATCCACATCAATCCACTCCGACAGTTCATCCGAATGTGCAGTCTCTATATCTTTCAAGAAATACTCAAAATCAGTCACTTGTTGTCTTATTACCGCAATAGCCTCTGGAGATGGAGTCTTGGGCTCGTGAATCGTAAAGGGCTTTCCCCAACTATAAATGACTTTTGAATGGAAAATCGGATCGTCATCCTGATATTTTTCATCCACTTCGACAACATACACATCATCCGACTGCGGATAATTCACCCGGTTTTTTCCCAACTTAATAGTTTCCACCAACAGATATACGCCCATATACGTTTTATTTAAATACAGTTCTACAAACCTGCATCGAGGGGCGTAGAATACCCTCAAGTTTGTCGACAAGCGATACGCCAGATAATTTTTCATTAATGTCTTGTCTGCATAATTAGAAACCAACGCCCAGTCCCTATTTTGCGGCATTCCCAAAAGATTCTGTTTTTCGATAAATTCAATTTTATAACTAGGCTTAGGGGCTTGCCACGACGTGTTTCCCCTTCCCCTAATCGTCAATTTCATTATTTCACTTTCCGGAGAGGTTTCCCCATATATCTGCATTTTCGCCGGGATTTCCTTCTTCTTGTCATATATTCCCCGCAAGCCCTCCGTTTGAATCACCAGCCTGGGAATTCCCGCATAGGGATACTCTGAATCATCCAAGGACAAATATGTTTCCTCAATCTCCTCTTCTACGGTATCAACAGAATTGCTGCAGCAAGCAAAGAAACAAGCAATTACAGGAACAAGCAAAAGCGAGGCAAAATGTCCAAGATAATTCCGCATTTTTCCACTACGTCGAATAAACCCCGATTAACGTATTGACTGTATCATTTATATCATACCCTAACGCCTTCAGTTCGGCATAACAATCTTCACGCCGTTCGCACTTGCACGCACTTATTGCATCTGCCCAAGCATCTATACAATCTTGCCCTATAGGGAGGAAATGCACATTCGACGTCAACTGCGCAGTTCTTGTTATGCGATCGGAAAAAAACACAGGAAGTCCTGTTGCTTGGGCTTCCACCCCAACAATGGGAAGCCCCTCAAAATGCGAGGGCAACGCAAAAACGTCCATGGCCATCATAAGGCCGGCAACATCATTGGACACGCCCCAAAAAACAACACTATCCGCCAAGCCCTTTTCTTTCACGGCATCCATCACGTCATTTTTCAGTTCGCCCTCACCAACAAGAAGCAGTTTTGCCGCAGAGCACTTTGATTTAATTTTTTGAAACACGTCCAATAAAAACATATGATTTTTCTGATAAGCGAATCGTCCCACGTGTCCCACCACAAATGCCGACTCCAAGTTCGCCCCCCTACGGAGAGCATCCCTCTTTTGAGGGTCAAATTGGAACTTTTTCAAATCAATTCCATTTTTCACAAGCCTAATCTTTTCACTAGCCACGTTAGGGAACATCCATTCCGCAGCCAAATCCGAACATGACAAATACTCATTTGCCAAATACTTCAAGAATCTTCGGCAACAATTATGGTAGATTTTTTTCAACTTCCGATTTTTCCCATCCACTCCAGAAGCATGAGAATGTAATATGATCTTCTTTACACCCGATATTTTACAAGCAACAGAGGACACAAGCAACTTATTCGCAACATCTGAGTGTATGTGCACACACGAATATTTTTCTTTCCTTACTAGCCGAGACAGTTTCCACATCACAACAAGCTGCTTGATTAACTTTTGTCCCGTATACCCGACAAAATGGACTTGACATCCCGCATCATTCAATTGCGCAACATTTTCCTCTTTTTCAAAAGGTTCTATCGTCGCTATGTCTATTTGCATTTCGGAAGGCCTGTGTTCTATCACATTCCTCACCAAGGAAAACACTCCTCCCATGCCAATATCATCTACATTTACTTCCAAAACCTTCATATTATCTTTTTCCACAACATACGCAAGAAATTTCGTTTGAAAATAAATCTCGGTTTAATCCCGGCTTTAAGAGCGCCCAAATAGTCCGCTTTGAACGAATCACCATAATGGAGTTGTTTTCCTTTGAAATTTGACATCTTCTTTCTCACTTCAGAAAACAACCTTCCACTTCTTTTGTCACAACCAAGTTCATTTGACACAAAAACACCCTTCATCCCGTCAATACCGCATTTTGAAAGCATGCGGCCAATAAATGAGGACGAAAGATACATATCCGAAATAAGGACAATGTCCTTACCCTTATCCTTTACGCTATTAAACAAGGCAACAATTTCTTCACGTGGACGGCACGATTCCATTTCTGCACGCAATTCCGCTTCTTTCAAATTGCCGCGAACATCTATGGGATAGCCTTCCAAAAAATTGTAAATCTCATCTATAGAAACCTCGCCAGTCTGCGATTTATTCCGGGCTTCACATTCCGCCAGAATCCTCGCCGATTGAAACTGAGCCGATTCACCAAACGAGCCAAGTACAGACTGGCCAGCCAAAAGAAAAATATCCTTCGGGAGAGAAACCGAACGAACAATCAAGGTGTCAAATACATCAAACGACACCAAATCAAAACGTTCTATTTTCTTCAATTCCTTAGAAATGTTCATTTTCTTAATATATTATAAATCCAAAAATACGGCAGTGGGATTTTAAATGCGGCCTTCATAAAGCCGGTTTTCCAGCAACTATTGCTAAATGCTAGCAAAAATTCCTTCAAACGGTAACGGAAAAGACCCTTTTGCGGTAAGAAATAAAGCTTTTCGCCATCAACATTATAAAAGAAAACAAATAGCTTCAATTGTTCAAGCGTCGGCCGCATGCCAAAATCAATCAGAGCTTTCCAGGAACCAACATTATCACGCGGCGCATCTTTTAAATAGCGCAAGGCACCCGCTTGAAGTGCGCAAATATAGTTTTGGATTTGCGCATCATTTTCATACTCGTATTTTTTCAAAACAGGGACAACAACATCTTGACGGACCGCATAATCATCCGTTGACCCTTCCAAACTCTGGAAAAACTTCTCTAGAATGCCGTACGAGCATAGAACCTTTTTCCTCATCTTGAGGTTTTCTTTGCCAAAAAGAAATCCGTTCGTGCGACCCTTTAATGGATAAATGACGTTTACCCCTATATAATAGCCCGTAACATTCGCATTTATTCCCGATTTTTCCAGCAGCAGTTCCAGATAATACTGCATAGCGCCATGCCAACCAATATCAACAATCGCAACGTTTCCGCACATGCCAATCTGCTTTAGATACATTACGATATCATGATACTGCCTTCTTGATTCTTCATCAATTTTCGCCTTATACGCATCATAAAACGACTTTACCTTTTCACTCTGCGCTAGCATTGATTGCAAGAAGTTCTGGTTCCATGAAATTCCAAATGCTTTTTCTATTGTGGCCTTTTCTTGTTCTTGCACACCATAATATGAAGCCAATTCTGAAAATGCCACAAAGCGCTGGTTTGACAAATACCGAAGAGAATCTTCGTAAGAGGGACAATCCCAAAGGAGGGCTCTCCTCAGACTATTTCTTGAAAAATAGACATACTCATGCTTTATGCCACTATCGACAAACGACCGATGCAAGCAGCATGCTTTTTGCATCATAAAGCCGTCTCTTGAAAAAAAGAAGACCTTTTCCGCCTTTTGTTCGACAATCCCATGGCACAGCCAATCTGTAAAGTCCTTCAAAAAAGGGCCAACCACGTCAAATCCAAACTTCTCGTATTTTTCTTCGGCGACCATAATCATCCTTTTATCAAGACTAAAGCGCACACACCCAAGCAGCATCTCTTCTTTATCAAAGAGGCAAACACCCGCCACGCTTTAGGCAACTTATAAATGGGATATACACCCAAACGTTCCTGCAGGATTGGCTCATTCAACATTTTCTTTACTGACCTGTATTTTTGCACCCACGAAATCTGGCCTCGGCGTAATTCTATATTTGTCGCCATACGAAAATAGGCCATAGACGTTCTAGTCAAGCGATAATCAAAGGCAACCGCATCAGAAAAATAGGAACGGAACTTTTCCAAAGTAGTTATCATTTTACACTGTTTCTCCCACCTATCCGCCCGATAGGTATGCGTCAAGCTGTTGCCATTCAAGCAATAATGATAAAACTGGAACGGGACTAGCTTCACACGTTTTGACGCATTCAGCACTTCCAAATTAAACAATACATCTTCCGATATAAATTCACGCTCAGACAAAAACTTTATACCATTGTTTTTTATCAAACTTAAAGAATACAGGCCTTTGCATGCCGATGGCTCGTATTTTATACTCGAGGTATACTCCGGTTCTGCCCCGATAAAGTCCAGCTTTAAGTTTTCTATTTCATCATTCTGGTACAGCCGCTCTTTATGCGGCACCACACGAAAACCGGGATACTCATCCGTATTGAATTCCGAGAATACAACATCTAAATTATCCGACTTGCACACCCCATAAAGGGTTTCCATCATGTTCCTTTCTACATAATCATCGGAATCTACAAAAGCAACGTATTCACCATCCGCGACTTCAACGCCACTATTGCGGGCTAAACCCAAACCGCCATTTTTCTTATGAACAACCTTTACATTTGAATATTTCAACGCAAGTTCATCGCACAGCCTTGGACAACTGTCCGGAGACTCATCATCAACTAGAACCACCTCCACACCATCCAGAGTCTGGTTCAGAAGGGATTCAACACATCGAGACAAGTACTTCTCGACATTATAAACAGGAACGACAACCGAGACTTTATACCTTGGCGAATTCATCTAGAAATCCTTTTATCACATATCCCACAAGAACAAGGTCATTCTCCCTCGTTCCACAAGATATTTATACCCTAGTTCATATGGGAAATACAACAACCCCAAAAAGAGCCATTTTTCAAAAAATTTGTACTCAACTTTCTTTGCGTTCGTCATAACAAACGCTATAACAAAGCACCAAAACGCAAGCATGGGGTCAAAAACGCGCCGCAAAAGTTCGTAATTCCAAAAACATCTATCAATAATGCTACCAAGGACATATACATTGTACAACGATATAATTGATTTTGACGGCTGAATTTCCTTAATAGTCCTGTAGCCCAAATAGAATAGACTGCAATGGCCAATACATTCAAAAATTTTTCCAAAAAAAGATCTTGTGTACTCGTCATTAAACGCATCTGAAGAAAAGAACTGGTTTGTTCGTTCCGTGTATATAAGGAATTTCTCGTTCACCCCACCCAAAAAAAGAAGCCCGTTTTCCAAATACGACCAGTCTATCGCATTTGACAAGACGACGGCACTAAAAACAAACGAAGGGACCGACAAGAAGAACGGGATTGTTTTAGAAGCGAAGACTAGATATATCGCCGTAATAAACAAAACATTCAACATATTCACGGTATGAACGGAAAAGGACATTATCGCAAAAAAAACTAGAAGCGCAAGCCTCTTTACTTTTTCTTTTTTTGTCTTATCTTCTTCGCCATCATCGAAAAGGACACCCATATACAAAAACACGAAAGAAAATCCCAAGGCTTGGCGAATGCAATATTCGTCAAAAAAGATAAAAGCCATTAAGAATGTCGGATACAAAAACAACGACAATCGGGCGTATCTTTTACAAAAATACAGGCCACACAAGATAAAAGGAATTGAATACACATACAAGAAAGTGTATTCCGTCACCCCGACACTTCTAAGGAGCCGATTAAACGCAGTGAACACAACTTCCGAGGCGTCATAATCAAACAAAAAAGTTTCTTGATACCGAATGTAATCATTTCCACGCAAGTACCTTGAGCCAAGGACAAAAGCAAAAGCAACCGTACATAGCCATATATATTGCCACGGTTTTTCCGATTCGCTTACTTTTTTTCCGGCATATATAAAAACAATAAGCATCAATACGTTTACTATGACATAATTGAAATCAACCGTTCCCATTCAATTATTCTCCGCATTCCATCATTGTCTTTCGTTTTCCAAGCCGTTTCAAAGTTTTCCAAGCAATATCGCAAATATAACAACATCTTTCAGCACCTTGACCCCTCCCGTTTACATTAGAGCCCCTGCCAGCGGTCACTTTTTAGTCACAATCCGTTATAAAAATAACTATATTAATTTCAAAAGAAGGTATTTATGTCTGACAAAAAAATCACCGTCACTTCTCCTCTGCTGCCCAATCTAGACGATTTTATCCCAATGCTCAAGGACATCTGGGACCGCAAGTGGTTAACCAATAATGGCCATTACCATAAGGAACTTGAAAAAGCTCTCGCCGAATACCTGGGAGTTGAGTATATCAGCCTGTTCACAAATGGGACGCTTCCGCTGATTACGGCCCTGCAGGCAATGCGGATTACGGGAGAGGTAATCACGACTCCGTACAGTTTTGTTGCAACGACGCACTCCATCTGGTGGAACGGGCTCAAACCGGTATTCGTGGACGTGGATGAAGAAACCGGAAATATTAATCCAGAAAAGATAGAAGCAGCCATCACTCCACACACGACGGCCATCATGCCTGTACATGTGTACGGGACTCCCTGTAACACAAAGCGCATCCAGGAAATTGCCGACATCTATGGACTAAAAGTTATTTATGATGCAGCCCACGCCTTCGGTGTGCAGGTCAATGGCGAATCCATCCTGAAAAACGGAGACATGAGCACCCTTAGCTTCCATGCAACCAAAGTCTACAACACGATTGAAGGTGGCGCACTGATTTGCCACGACGAGGCAACCAAGAAACGCATCGATTACCTAAAAAACTTTGGTTTTGCTGATGAAACAACAGTAGTCGCACCAGGCATCAACAGCAAAATGGACGAAATCCGTTCTGCATTCGGACTCTTGAACCTGAAACAGGTAGACAACGCCATCGCAAGCCGCAAGGCAACCGCCGAAAAATACCGCAAAACCCTTAACGATGTCACAGGCATCCGCATGCTTAAGGATATAGAGGGCGTGCGCCACAACTACTCCTATTTCCCGATATTCATCGACGAAAAGCAATACGGCATGAGCCGCGACGCTCTTTACGAGAAACTCAAGGAAAACAACATATTCGGCCGCCGCTACTTCTACCCACTTATCAGCACGTTTAGTGCCTACAAGGGCCTGGAATCGGCTAACCCTGCCAACCTGCCCATAGCCCACAAACTGGCCGATCAGGTGCTTTGCTTACCCATGTTTGCTGGACTAGACACAGAAAGCGTCGCTCACGTCATCGACGTGATCAGGAACAAAAGGTAGTTTAGAATGCCTCAAAAAAAATTGATGCTCCTGGGCGGGCTTAGATACCTACTTCCTGTAATCGAAGAAGCCCACAAACAGAACATCTATGTGATTACGGCAGACTATTTGCCGAACAACATCGCCCATAAATATTCAGACGAATATTGTAATGTAAGCATCATCGACAAAGAAGCCGTATTAAAAGCCGCCATGGAACACAAAATCGACGGAATCCTATCACATGCCGTTGACCCGGGGGTTGTTTCCGCTGCGTATGTAGCAGAAAAAATGGGGCTCCCGTTCCAATGCAGTTACGACGCAGCTTGCATTCTTCAAGACAAGTCGCTCTTCCGTAAGTTTCTTGCAGATAACAGATTCAACTGTCCGAAGGCAAAAGGCTACAGCAACATCAAAGAGGCTTTACACGACATAGACTATTTCACATGGCCCGTTATTGTAAAGCCGGTGGATTCAGCAGGCAGCAAGGGAGTTACTAAGGTTGAAAATAAAGCCGACTTGCAGAACGCCATCGAAACCGCACTGCAGTCATCCCTTTCTAAACATTTCGTCATTGAAGATTTCCTGGATAAGGTCGGAGCGCAGTCCAGCGCAGACATTTTCACCGTAGATGGAAGACTCGTTTACCCAACCTACTCCGACCAGTTGTTTGACCCGGATGCGGCAAACCCCTACACACCCGCCATTGAAATATGGCCGGCATCAATGGAACAGAAATTCCAGGACGACCTCACAAATCAACTTCAGAAACTCTTTACGCTCCTGAATGTCAAATCCGGCATTTATAACGTGGAAAGCCGCGTATGTTCCAACGGCAAAGCGTACATAATGGAAGTTAGCCCCCGAGGCGGAGGAAACAGAATTGCGGAACTCCAAGATATGGCGACAGGTCAAAGCCTTATCCGTAATGAAATTCGGAAAGCCCTCGGAATGACTTTAGACATCATTAGCCCTCCCATTTATGACGGAGTGTGGTGTAACTATATATTACACACAAATATGCCCGGGACATTCAATTCCATCGACATCAACGAATCATTTAAAGAAAAGCACGTTAGAAACATCGGTCTTATAGTAAAGCCTGGCGACCAGATAGCACCCTTTACCGGCGCAAATAATTCTCTCGGGACCTTGTTTTTGCAGTTTCAATCACGAAAAGAACTTGAGTATTATCTAAAAAACGCATCTTCTTGGCTAAAAATCAACCTTAGTTGACAACTATGTATATTCCGATGTATATTTAAAAAATAGACCAGCAAAACCAAAGTTAAACCAGAGAGTCATATGGAAAACAAAAAGAAAGTCGTTGTTCTCGGTGCAACCGGCACCTTAGGTACAAACATAGCTGTTTACCTCAAAAAGAAAGGCTATGACGTAATCGCCGTTGGACACCGTCCAAGTGACAATGGTTTTTACGCCCTTCAAGATATTCCGTATCTCGCAATCGACGTCACCAACGTTGAGGATTTTGCCAAGTTACCCCAATCAGATGTTTACGCAGTCCTTCATTTCGCGGGTATGCTTCCCGCAGTAATGAAAGGCTATAATGCAAACCTATATATTACCTCCATTATACAGGGCACAATGAATGTCCTCGAATATGCAAGGCAAGTCAAAGCAGATCGAATTGTATTCCCGCAATCCCTTTTTGATGTAAGTTATCTCTTTGGTACAAAGGTTCCTATTCCCGCGGACTCTCTGCGAAAACCTCCTCTAAAAGGAGATCATGCCGTTTACGTCATCGCAAAAAACGCCGCTGTCGACCTCATTCAACACTATTATGAAGTCTATGGTTTAAAACGTTTTATCTTGAGACTTTCTCGTGTTTACACTTACCACCCCAATCCTTTCACCTATCGAGATGGAAAAAAAATCCTGGTTTCAGACAGGTTTTTCATTTACCAAGCCATGCAAGGCAAGGACCTAGAAATTTGGGGAGATCCGCACAAACTTCTTGAAACATGCGCCATGAGAGATTTCCTACAAATTGTGGAAAAATCCCTTGAAGCACCTCACGATGGCGGGCTTTACAACATCGGCAGCGGCGGCAGTACATTAAAAGAACGCGTTGAAGCAATTGCGGATATTTTCAACCCCGCTGGAAAAAAATCCAAAATTATCTATTGTCCAGAAAAACCTAGCGCACGACAATTTGTTTTGGATATTCGCAAAACCGTAGATGAACTAGGGTACCAGCCGCAATGTTCCTGGAAAGACTACCTGCTCGACTTCAAGAAAGAAATGGAAACGCAACCATTTGCTCTTCTTTGGGGTAAAGAAAGCGATTACTATCCAGAGACTAAGCAATGAAACTAGCCATTATCGGAGCTTCTTGCGGACAGCTTCCCCTCTGCCTTAAGGCAAAAGAAATGGGGATAGAAACCATATGTTTTGCATGGGAACAAGGCGCCGTTTGCAAAGACTATGTGAATAAATTTTTCCCCATTTCAATTTTCGAAATGGATAAAATTGTTGATGTATGCAGACAAGAACATATTGATGGCGTTGTATCAAACGCATCAGAAAAAATTGCCTGCGTAGTCTCGTACGTGGGAAGCAAGCTTGGTTTACACACGACATCCTATGAAGCAATCCTATCGATAAAGGATAAATTTCAGGTTCGCCAAAAAACACAGAACATTCCTGGGCTCAGTTCCATTCGTAGTTGTAAATACGCTAACGGACAAAAAGCCCCTTTTTTGCCCTGTGTCGTCAAGCCTCTCTCCGGATCAGGGAAACTTGGCGTTTCTTTCGCCCACAGCGAAAGCGAATTCATCGAAGCAATCAATCTCATTAAAAGAAACTGCCCTTCAGAAATACTGATTGAAGAATACATCGAAGGGGTCGAAATCTCCGTAGAATCAATATCTTTCAACGGCAACCATTACGTTTTACAAATAACCGACAAAGAAAATAGTGGTCCTCCGCATTTTGTCGAATTATCGCACCACCAGCCATCGTCTCTGCCCGTCTCCACCACACAAAAAATCAGGCAAATTATTCCAAACATACTGGACGCAACTGATTTCACCAACGGGGCATCCCACATTGAAATGAAAATCGACTCCAGCGGAAGAGTATACCTTATTGAAATCAATCCACGAGGTGGTGGCGACGAAATTTCGAACACACTTGTAAAATTGAGCACCGGCTATGACTACATCAAAGGAATGATTCAAGTCGCGCTTGGATTCTTGCCTCCCCCTACTATACGCAAAAACCAACATGCTGGGATATATTTTTTGTGCGAGCAAACAAAAGCTAGACTTCCGTTTTTTACAAATGGGCCACATCACAAATGGCATGTAAAAAGCGATTTTAACGCCGAATCGTTAAACACAGCCACCGGAAATAGCGACAGGAACGGATACCTTATTTATTGTGCAGAAGACAAAATAAATTGGAATGATTTCCTTTAAAAAGCGGAAACGTGTCGCACAAATTTGTACAAAACAATTGTTGATATTTTTTTCAATTTCCTTTTCACTCTCAAAAGAAAATTCTTTGAACCATCGCACCATGAGGATTGGAAATCATGGATCATAAATGATTTTTCATTGTTGTAATACGTTCCACTATACCAGTCTTTATTGCAAAAACAATCTTGGCAACAAACAATAACATCCTCTATCTGTTGCTCAGTATTATTTCTAACAAGTCCCTTTTCCTCAAAAAAACATGTTATTTTAGAAACATTCGTCTCTTCGTCATATTTTAGTCCTTTAAAGAAGGTGCGCGTCAAATATAAAGAAAGAAACTCTTCAAAAAAAGGATGATGCGCTTCCGACGCAATAACGCCCGTCCCCACAAAGGAATCATGTTCAAATCCAAGAAACGCCTTTTTTTCCCAAAAATAGGAGTCCAAAGGCTTTAAAACAAGGACGTCCGTATCTAAATATAGCCCCCCCTCATTTACCAAAGCGTAAAGTCGGGCGACATCACTAACGAAAGCAAATTTCTTTGCAAAATAAGCCTCCCTCGTATATTCAAACCGATTTACATCAAAATTACTTTCATTCCACTCTTTTATTTGGCAATCCGGAAAATTCTTGCGCCAAGATTCCATATATTTCAGCACTTTCTCAGGAAGTGGAGTTTTGCCAAACCAGCAATAATGAATCACTTTAGGAATCATATTTTTTTCACTCGACGCAAAAGCATAAAAAAACCATGATACAACTTAGCAGCCCAAAGCCCCAGGTGATCAATCAGCCAAATCATCCGACGTACAAAAAGCACATCTTTCACTGAGCGCGAATCGAACTCATTCAATTTGCACCTATTTTCATCTAAATATTGTAAGCTGTCATCCAAGGAGATTTCAAAAGAATCGCCCCCATCTATAACTTGTTTAGAATAGTCAAACGACCGCGCTTTACAAAAGCCGTCTCCAGACGCCTTGTCACAAAAGCAGCCCGAACCGTCAAAGCCATGATTTCTAACTTTGGAAACAATCGGAGAAATAAAATACTTGTTTTCTATCGCCAAGTACGCTCGCAAAGCAACATCAGTCATACCCATCATCAACTTGGAGGGATGTCTTAAAGATCCTACAGCGCCAAAATAATCCACTAAACAAGCGTCTATCATTTTTTTATAGGACTTTTCCTTCACACATTTTACAGCATCTTTCAAAAGGTTTCCGTTACAAAGATGTTCCCGAACGCCTTGTTGCTTATTCTTCCAAAAACCGGCGCCCCATACGGCAGCATTAAAATTTTGCAAAAAACAAGTAGCATTTTTCTTCGCAGACCAATTTATCGGATAGGAATAGCCCGTAACAGCAATAATGTCCTCATTTTTTTCATACTCAAACAAACATTTATCCATATATTCCAAAAAATTCGGCGAGAACTCGCAATCATCATCTGTTCGGATCCACCGATCATAGCGATCCCGAACATAGTGCATTAGATTTCTCACATTTTTCGAAGATCCATAATTACATTCACGCTTAAAGACCGTAAATTTTCTAAAAACAGAAAAATCTCCACCTTCAAGATATTCACTAATTTCTCGCCACCCCGCTTCATATTTCTCTGATGGAGGGTAGTCCAAGCCAACATAAACATCCGTATAGCAGGCCCACGTATTTTTCTTCAAGCTTTCCATGAGCCGTATAAAATGTTTAGAACGACACAATGTCGGAATTATAATAGGCGCATAAATCATATTCATTTTCCTTTTCCCAACGTAGCATCTTCATTACGTCCCAACTTTCCTAATCTATATTCTTTTACAGTATTCACCAAATAGTCAAAGCATTCTAATCTGAGCAGCTTAGCAAGGCCCAAATAAATCATCGCCCCGCTCACGATTGTCACGCTTAACTGAGCAATAAGATTCAATGTTGTTTGCTCAAACAGACAAACGCCCTCGAAATAAACCATCGCCCCCATTATGATCGACAAAACAAAGGAAGGAAGAATATCGCGCATCTGTTCCAAAAAACCATACTTCAACAACTTCTTATTTGGGAACGCATTTACAAACGACCCCAATGGGGCCGTAACCGCCAAGCTCATCGCAACGCCAATCGGCGTACGGAAAAAATAAACGGCTAGGACAAGAACCAAGAAGCCGTACCCCTTCTTTATTATCTCCAATTTAAGGAACACATCGCTCCGGCCTACGGCATTTATTGCCGAGAGGTTTGTCGTATGCACTGGCCAAAATGCGTAACTGAAACAACAAATTTGAATAAAGGGAACGGCCGGCAACCACTTTTCTCCAAGCACAACCAAAGTCAAAGGCTTTGCAATTGCCGCAAGGCCCGCCATCATCGGCAAAACCAAGAACGAACTCGTTACAATTGCACGACGCGCCATAGATTTCAAACGGGGCCGATCATCTTGTACCGATGACAACGAGGGCAGCATGACCGATTGAATAGACGCATTCAAATTATTCACAACAAGATACGGAAATTGATCCCCTCGATTAAAATAACCCAATGCCGTAGGAGAAAACATTTTTCCGATAACAAGATTTCTCATGTTTTGGTAACACGTGTCCAGCAAAGCCGAACACAGCAATTTCCAACCGAAAGAAAAAAGGCTTTTCCACCGAACAAATGAAAATGAGAACTCAGGGCGCCATTTAACCGTAAGCCACATAATCAAGCACATTAAAAACGAATTGGTCAGTTGTTGCACAACAAGCGCCCATATTCCAAATCCTAGATAGGCAAAGATAATGCCTAACACGCCAGCCGGGACAATTGCACCAATACTACGATAAAACAACTTCTTGAACATCATGTTGCGCGCAACATAAGCTTCTTGAACGGAACTTAATGCGCCCAAAACAAGCATCAAACCAAGCACGCGAACTACAGGGACCAATTTGGCCTGATTGCCGTAAAATTCCCCAATAAAGGGAGCCAGGAAAAACAATAAAAGATATATCGCGCTTGCCAGCCCAAGACAAGAATAAAATACCGTCGAAAAATCAAGATTGTCAATCTGTTTTTTTTGTATAAGGGCAGTATTCAAGCCACTCTGCACAAACACATTTGCGATGGCGATAAAAACAGTCACCAACGCAATAAGTCCAAAATCTGCGGGAGACAACAAACGAGCAAGGACTATAGCAACAACAAATTGCACCCCTTGAGTGCCAATGCGTTCAAGGAACTTCCAAAAGAGGGACGCAATTACCGCGGCTTTCAAGGACATTTTTATCTCTAAGAAGTTCTCTACTTACCAAAAAATTTTCGCTTAAGAAACTTCGTTCCCTTTATCAGCCAGTTCTGCTTTTCCATAAACATGCAAGGTATTTCCTTGTACTTTACAGAATTCGTTTCTAGCCACACGTCCAGCAGGCGTTCACTCACGAATCCAAACACACGGGAATCATTCAGGCTATACTGCGAAATATCCAGGCGGCGTTCCAGTTCAAAAAGGATGTCAAAAAGCCAACTACAGTATGCGTCAAGGCATTTTCTTTTCATGATAAACATATTGAAACGATGCCCTATCGTCCGCTTCATGTAGTCATCATACACCGGTATATATTCCGGGCACTTTTCAGCAATAATCTCCCTAGTCGTATCCAGGTCGATTGCATGGTGCGCATGAGCATACTGGGAATAATTCGTTTCCACAAAATAATCCCTCGGCTTCGGCAAAATCACATCACAATCTGCCAAAAGATTTTCCAGTTCGTCACGCTTTAGAACCGACACCCACTTATCCCTCTTGGGCTTTACAGAAAAGTGTCTTCGATAATGGGCTAGCCCGATGCATTCCGCATCAAGGTTCTTCCAAGCCCAATAAAGCCCCGTGAGTTCGCAGTAATTCTTGTTCTTTTCACTGATATTATCGCCAGAATCATCCCGCGTATAGCCCAAATCAGGTTTATTCGCCGCCCCAACATGGACCGGCAAATACAAATCCTCCGAAGGCATTCGGTAAGGTTTATGAGTCGTCACGACAATTTTCACATTCATTACAAGCTTTCCTTTTTTGGATCACTCCAATCCCGCTTGATTACAATCATTCCACCAGTCAGCAAAAGCCTCTTCCAGGGAGAATTTCAACGGATAATCCCGAGCCAATCTTGAGCCATCTACATTCGTAGAAACCATCAGTTTCTTCACGCGAGCAGGGCAAATGCCCAGGCCAAGCCCACCAAGCATTCCACACGCCGTTGCGGCAGTCATCATCGGCGTTCGCGGAATATACGGAATATGACGCTTCATCCCCGTAGCCTTGAGCATTGTATTTGCAATTTGCTCAATGGTAAAGGAGGGATAATAGCAACAATTGTACAACTGAATCTTTTCAGCAGAATCATTCTCCGCCATGGCAAGCATTACACGAACCAAGTCCTTTACATAAATACAGGCCTTAATGGTATCCTTGCGCCCCGCATAAGCAAACTTATGACCTTTAAGAGCCCTGTAGAGGCGCGTCATGTTGCCGTTTTCCGCCGTCCCGAACACGATTCCCGGACGGACAATGGAAAGTTTGCGAGAATCATCACCAGCAGACCATTCCCGGTGAATTTTTTCGGCGACCAACTTCGAAATCCCATAGGGCGTATTCGGCATAGGCAGTGTGCTTTCAGATTTCAATTCCTCAGAAGCGCCATATGGTGCGATACTGCTCGTAAACACAATGTTCTTTATACCATGCTCACGAGCGAATTCGCAGACATTCTCAGCTCCGCGAATGTTCGTCTCGAAATAAGCTTCATCCGGATGTCCCGGTGTGCGGTGAATCGCAGCAAAATTGAAAATCAGCGTATTCGAATCAAAGTCTCCCTTCATTGAGATGGGATTGCGAACATCGACCACCTGGGAGTATTCCGTACCATCAGCAAGCAAATCAGCAACATACACCTTTGCATTCGGATACTTTTCCCTAAGCAACCGTTGCATGTGAGACCCGATAAACCCACATCCACCGAAAATAATGAACGAATTAAAATTCATTAGCCTTCAAGCTCCTTTTTTGCACAAGCCAACGCCTCTGCAATAACATGATGCATATCATAGTACTTGTACATTCCAAGACGTCCACCAAATATCACATTCCGTTCCTGACTCGCCAACGCCTTGTATTTAGCATACAAGGCATTGTTCTTGTCGTCATTCAAGGGGTAATAAGGCTCGTCCCCACGTTTCCAGCCAACAGGGTATTCACGCGTGACAACCGTGTGGTTCGTCGTTGCCCCGCCCTGGCAACCGAATTCGAAATGCTTGTGTTCAACAATACGCGTATACGGAATTTCCGCCTCCGTATAATTCACAACAGCGTTTCCCTGATAGTTCTCTTGAGGAAGATCTTCCGTTTCAAAGCGCAGGGAGCGGTATTCCAACTCACCATAGCGGTAATCGTAGTATTCGTCAATCATCCCCGTAAATAGGACTTTCTTCGCCTCGGCAGCCAAGGCGGAACGTTGCTCAAAGAAATCCGTATTTAAGCGGACTTCTATTCCAGACAACATCTTTTCTACGATCTGCGTATAACCGCCGACAGGAATTCCCTGGTACTTGTCATTAAAATAGTTGTTGTCGAACACCATGCGCACAGGCAGTCGCTTAATGATAAACGCCGGTAATTCCGAACATTTATGGCCCCATTGTTTTTCAGTATAACCCTTAATGAGTTTTTCGTAGATATCCCGACCAACAAGCGACAAAGCCTGCTCTTCCAAATTAGCAGGTTCGCGCCCCGCCAACTTGGCAAGTTCCTCGGCACGCTGTTCGTCTATTTTTGCCACTGCTTCTGCAGGCGTTTTTACATGCCACATATGGTTAAACGTGTTCATGTTAAACGGCAGATTATACAGTTCATCCTTGTACCGAGCAATCGGGCTATTCGTGTACCGATTGAATTCAGCAAACTGACCGATGTAATCCCACACTTCCTTGTTGCTGGTATGGAATATGTGCGCCCCATACTTGTGGACGTTTATACCGCCCACTTTTTCAGTATAGGCATTTCCTGCGACATGATTACGCCTGTCAATCACGAGAATTTTTTTTCCTCGCTTGCACGCTTCATGCGCAAAGACCGATCCAAAAAGACCAGCGCCCACAACAAGGTAATCAAACATCCTTACTCCGCTTTGCCCTTACCAATGCTCGAAACCTCGAAGCCAATCTTCCTCAGGGCGTCGACATCAAGGATGTTGCGTCCGTCAAAGACAAATGCGGGCTTGGCCATGCCCTTATAGATGCGTTGCCAATCGAGTTCGGCAAAGCATTTCCACTCGGTGCAGACCACCACGGCATGTGCGCCCTCGGCGGCCTTGTACGGGTCTTCCTCGAATGCCACCTGGTCAATCACGTCCTTCAGGTCGCGTTTGGCATCGGGGATAGCCTTCGGGTCGGTCACGACCGGCTGTGCATGTTCGGCGAGCAAGTCGCGGACCACGAGGTTCGCGGGGCTTTCGCGGGTATCACCCGTGTTAGCCTTGAAGGCAAAACCGAACACGGCAATTTTCTTGCTAGCAATGGTATTAAACATGGTCTCGAGCATGCGGTCCACCACGCGGTGGGTCTGCCACTCGTTAATCTTCACCACCGATTCCCAGTAGGCGGCGACCTCGGGAAGGCCGTAGTAGCCGCACAGGTACACGAGGTTCAAGATATCCTTCTTGAAGCAACTACCACCGAAACCGATGGAGGCCTTCAGGAACTTGGGTCCGATACGGCGGTCCTTGCCCATCACGTAGGCGACCTCGTCCACGTCGGCACCGGTCTTTTCGCAGAGGGCGCTGATGGAGTTGATGGAACTGATGCGCTGGGCCAGGAAGGCGTTCGCGGTAAGTTTCGTAAGTTCGGAGCTCCAGAGGTTCGTCGTGAGGATGCGGTCACGCGGCACCCAGTGAGCATACACGTCTACCAGCTTCTGGCAGGCAGCAAGGCCGGACTCCGTCTGGTGGCTTCCGATAAGCACGCGGTCCGGTTCAAACAGGTCATTGATGGCGGTACCTTCGGCAAGGAACTCGGGGTTGCTAAGCACCTCGAAATGCAGGCCCTTGTCGTTGGAATTCAGGATGCGTTCCATAGCCGCAGCGGTACGGACCGGGAGGGTCGACTTCTCGACGATGATCTTGCCCTCGTCAGCGATTTCAAGAATATTTCGGGCAGTCTTTTCCCAGTACTGCAGGTCGGAGGCCTTACCGGCACCGTGACCGAACGTCTTGGTCGGGGTGTTCACAGAAACGAAGATAATGTCCGCTTCCTTGATGGCAGCCGGGATGTCCGTACTGAAGAAGAGGTTGCGGCCACGGGCACGCTTTACCACGTCATCGAGACCGGGTTCAAAAATCGGGAGATTGTCGCTGTTCCAGGCATCGATGCGGGCCTGATTGATATCGACTACGGTAACCTTCACGTCGGGGCACTTGTCGGCAATAACAGTCATAGTGGGGCCGCCAACATAGCCCGCGCCAATGCAAAGAATCTTGGTATTGTAGTTCATGATTCTACAATTTAGCAATTAACAAATAGCAGTGAACACGCCTTTTCAAAACATGTATACGAAGACCAAAAAACGGAAAGAAAAAATACTGCACTAAAGTGCAGTAAATGTTATCCAAATCACGCCATTTTGAAAAAGGGCCTTCAGGCCCATTTCACTCACTTGAAATTCGCTGTCAGGGCATCGATTTCTTCGGGCAAAATAGTGCGGGTAGCATCCGCTACGCCATCACTCCAGCCGGTAAATATTCCGCCGCCCACACCCTCCGCAGACACGGTAACCGGGAAGCCCTTGAAAAAGTCAATTGTCATCGATGCGGTATCCAGTGGAAGTCCATGCACCAGGATGCGCCCCTTGCCCTCGGCCTTCAACGTAACGCTAATCGGCTCACCAAGTTCAAAGAACTCCCGCAGTTCCCCACGGACCTTTTCCTGACGTTCATCACAAAAAGTTTCTATCGCCGCAAGGTAGCGAACCATTCTAGATTCACTCAACTCCCAACGCATCTGATCTCGAACAACCTCAGGGCCAACTTCATCCATCAACTCGGTAAGGCGGGCGCGCACGCGCGTACGTTCAAAATTCATAGAAAGCAACGTTGTCATACGATTAATAAATGCGGCCTTAAACCCATCATTTTCAAGCATACGCCGCAACAGCAATGTATATTCCGGGCCATTGGGCCAGCTCCAGCTTGCGCCATCAGCCGCAGTCACAAACTCAAATATGTTTATATCCTTGTATTCGCTATAATTATTACCAAAACCGAAATCCAGGTCGTACAGGAACCATTTCCATTTCGTTTTCGGATTGGTTCCGCGCCACTTTTTCATGTTGTTCCCCGGCCAATCCCGGTTATCAGAAAAAATCTCCGTATGCATATAATTGAGGTAGTTGTCCACATCTATCTGCGATGCAACATAGTCATAGTTGTCCTTTACGTCTAGATGATGGGATTCGAGCCAGTCCATCAATGCGATAAAGTCCACAGCAGATCCCGCCGACACTGAATTGTCCGCCTTTATCAAATCAATTTCATCGGGATTGAGACCATAATGCGTTTCAAAATAGTACTCCGTAGAACGCTCACGTATATTGTGTATTCCGAAATACTCTCCATTGTAATAGACCACTGCACCACGCCCTCGCTGGTAATCCACGCCAAGCCCTTCGCTTACGGAACTCGCCAAGCGATCACGTGTGTAATCGGCGCCAAAATTGCCTCCATTATTACGCAGCAGGAATACCTTGAACTTGTTCAATTCCGGAAAATCTGGGAACAGCGGATACTTTAGTCGACTATCGCCATATTTTTCCCTGAAGGTAATCGCAACAGATTTTTTCGCATTCTGACGGCTGAAATTTCCAAAAATCTTAAGGCCGGCTCGCTTCGAGAAAGCGGGCTTATTTGTACCCGGCTCAATCAGTTCTACGGTAACGGGAATTTCCTTGTCCAGCCAGTAGTTTGCACCATAGTGCGGTTCACTTTCCTGGGCAAAATTTCCTTCCATATAGATTCCCGAATCCGGATCAAAAAGGGAATTCGGATCAGCCGTCACAAAGACTACTGGCAGAGCGCGCGGATCGTCAGGAATATAGGTTCGAACAAGTTCATCTCCCGGGAGAGCGCCAGGCGTAAAGACCGCACAGCGAAGCGTCGTAATTGAATCCACAAGCAACGTTGTAACAACCGGACTATCGGCAGTCGGAGCCAAGCCGGTCCTGCCACAATGCACATTCGAACCTTCCGGGAAACTAATTTCAAATGGTTCCGCATAAAAACCCGAAGGTGGCAGTTCCACCAGCGTATCAAGGGCTGGAGAACGATTCGCATTCACATCCGCAATCGGCAATCCGTAGGGCGTCGGAGGCGCATAACCGAACCCCAAACCGCCATTCAGGGTACCATAGCTCCAGGTCATGCCCGCAGGCACTTGCGGGTAGGCAATAGAGTCTACAATCTCGTGTGCAGCATTCATCAGGTAGAGTGAACCACCCGACTTATCCAGTTTAAAATCAGCGTGCGGTTCGTGTCCACTGTTACGGGCTATATAACTGAATACCTTGACCGTAACCTCCTGGGACTCCTTCGCCTCAGGACTCATGCGGGTACCGTATATATTCTTAAGGTCCGGGAATGTTCCATCCGTAGGAAGCGGGACACGATACACGGTCGAGGAATCCCCTGTCCCCGTAAGTACAATCTCGTAACCCTTCCAATCGTCCATATCGGGTTGCGCAAGCCTAAACGACACCTGTCTGTCCTTGGTAATATAGGCCTGCATCAGAATTTCATTCGTCGCGGAAATATCCAACACATCCGAGTAACCGCTACTTCCTGTCCCCATGAATACAGAAATCGACGACCAGCCCAAATCCTCGTTATCCCCCAACTGCATCGTTGCACCGAAATGCGTACTGCCATCCTCAGCAAAGCAATACTTTTTTTTACCCTCAAGCGTGTTTGCATAGCTATAGCCGGGCGGATCATTTTCCGCATCAGTCCACGCCCAGCAGCCATACCCGATCATATCGGCAGAATCACGAGGAGGCTCATAATCAGGAAGATCCTTTCCCGACATAAAGATTACAATAAACGAATACGGCGGCACAAAAACATTTCCGAGCTTCCATTTTTCAGGCTGTGACTTGGTATCCGTAAGAAACAGGCCGAACAAGTTGACCGTATCAGGAGAATTATTGGCAAGTTCCACCCACCCGGCATCGTCGCCCTCATGGTCCTTGTACGACACATTTATCGGATCGACCTCGGTAAACACCACCGAATTACCGACATAGGGATACACAATCTCGGAATCATTTTCCGGTGCCCCACCCGATGAAGCAGCATCCTCGGAACACGACGCAAACAACGCCGCGAACAGGACAAATACTACAAGGGAGAGCCTATATATCATATCTTGAATATATATAAGATTTGGAGAAATAGTTCCTAGTTACTGGGCACTAGTTACTCGAGAAGTAGGGGAAAAATCGCTAGATTTTTCCAAAATGAACGTAACGTGTGAAAAAAATTACCGATTAACAACTAGCCGTTCCGCTTGCGGGGCCTACGCACCACAAAGAGGGCAGCACCGGTAAGTACGAGCGTCACCGAGATAATCTTCCCGACAGGGAACGCCTCTGCAAAGACAACCGCACCCGCAAGGGTCGGCACCGCTGCCCCCACCGCCGCACTGAACGGGATAATGAAGAGTGCCCTGCCGCGCGAGAACGAAATCTGCGAATACAGGAACGCGATGCTGTAGGTCACAATGTAGCCGAGCGTGCGGAAATCAAGCAGCAGATTCGCAACCGAGGAAAGTTCGATGTTATCCAGGTCAAAATCCATCGCGAGGCTCTTGTAGAACGCCGCAGAAAGCCCGAAACCCACACCCATGATAAGGGAATCCACCATCTCGCGGTCCTTCACGAACAGGTGAGCAAGCAGTGTCGCACCGCACAGGATACCCGCATACACCCAGAGCATGCCGATGTTCTGCACCGCCGTCGATTCACCGAGACTTTCCACAGAATAGAGGAGGCCTGCCACCACAAAGCAGATGGCAACCACAATCCGTTTTGTCAAGGCCTCCTTCAAAATGCAGAATCCCATGAGCGCCGTAAGTACCGGATTCAGTACCATCATCGGCTGCACCTGGCTCAAGTCGTAACGCGCCATCGCGATGTAGTAGCCGAGAGTCGCAAGCCCCGAGCAGCAGATTCCGAGCCACCAGAACTTGTTCGTAATAACGCCCTTGAAAAATTCCCACGGCCTGGACGTACCGCCGGTACGCTTGCCCACCGTCGACACCCCGGACTTTTCCAGGATGTTTCCGCAAGCGAACAGGAACGCGGGGCCTATGGTGAGCAGCAAGAAGAGCATGGTACTAGAGTCCGAATTCCGAGTTGTCGTAGATTTCCTGGTAAATCCAGTAGTTGCCCATCACGCGCTTCACGTAGTCGCGGGTTTCCCAGTAGCTGATTTCCTCGGCGCGGACATCCCAGTTCTTGCCTTCCCCGGCAGCCTGCCAGCGCTTCGTAGGCTTGGGGCCCGCATTGTAGTTCCCGAGCACGTACATGTAGTCATCCTTGTACTGCGCCTTCAAGTCCACAAGGTAGCGAATCCCGAGGCGGATGTTCATGTACGGGTTATACAACTGCGACGGATCGAAGGTATCCATGTATTCCTGCTTCGCGAGCATCTTGCCCGTCGCGGGCATAATCTGCAGCAACCCGCATGCGCCCGCAGGCGATGTAATCTGGTAGTCGAATATGGATTCCTGACGCATCACGCTATAAACGAAAAACGGGTCGATGCGCGTTCCGGAATGGAACTTCACCTGGTCCTTGTAGGGCAGCGGGAAAAGATAATGCAGTACCTCTATCGGGGCATCAGCAAGTACGCGGCGGTCGATATTCGCCTGGAACTGGCGCGCAAGCCTGTAGCCCGCGGCAACCTCCCCCATGTCATAGAACAGCTTGCCGTATTCGTAGAGGAAGTCGAGCCTCTTCGCATTCTTCTTGCGGGCCTCGTCGTACAGGGCAAAGGCCTCATCGCTGAACCCGTACTGGAAAAGCGTCTTGATGCGGTTATAGCGTTCCGGAGTGTAGGTCGGGTCCTTCGCGCCCTTCTGGAGGTTCTTCACCCAGGCAAGCGTCGCCTCGGGTGTCATGGGCACGCCACGTGCATACGGGACCTCGAACTTCTCAAGCAGTTCGTATTCCACAAGCTTCATGCGGCTCCGATGCGCGTAGTAGCCCAGCGGGAAGTCTCGGATGCAGTCGAGGAAGGCTTCGCGCGCAAGAGAATCCTTGTTCTGCTTCATGTACGCTTCCGCAAGGAAGTACCTCGACCCGCTACCGCTCCACAGGAAGGGATCCTTCGCGGCATCGATAAGCGCCTTCTCGGCTTCGGCCCAGCGTTCCTGCTTAAAGTAGATGAAGCCTATGCGGAACTTTGCCCACTGGCGCTTCACGTTGCTCCCGAAACGCCTGTCGGCAAGCGTCGTGAATGTCACCACAGCACTGTCGTAGTTTTCTTTCTGCTCGTACTCGAATCCCTTCACCCACAGGCTGTTCGCATTTTCCTTGCTGAACTTGTTCGCGCTCTGCAGCATGGAATCGAGCCTGCGGATTTCCTTCGTGTTCTTCGGCGCAAAACTCCTAAGCAGGCGGAGCGCCGCCTGGATCCACACGGGGCGCGCCTCCACGGAATCCACCAGGAACTTATACTGTGCAATCGCCTCGTCGTTGCGGCCCACCGCCTTGAGGGCCTCACCGCGCTTGCTCCACAGCACAATACGCGTATTCAGGTCGAGCGTACTCTTCGAAAGTTTCTGCTGCAGCGAATCTCCGGACGGTGCCACCGCGGATTCCGGGTGTTCCGCCACCTGGCCCTCATCAAGAATGCGTATGGAATCGAGAAGCCCGAGGCATGCCCCAGCCTCTTCCTTCGCGCAGGCCATCTTCGCGTATGCCACCTTCTCCGCGAGCGATTCCGGGTAGGCCTGCACCTTGCGGAGCCGCCTGATTGCCGCAAATGCGGAGTCCTTATACGGGGTCGACGTAGCAAGCAGTTGCATGTAGTAGCGCTTCGCCTGCTTTTCCTGCTTGTTCTTCTCGAGGTAGCTTGCGTAACGGTACTTGAGGATGGCGGCATCGTCGCCCTTCGGGAACTTGTCCAGGAACGCCTTCAGGGAATCCGCCTGCATGGTCTCCGAAAGCGCAGAGTCGGCGAGCGCCGCTTCTACACGAAGCCGCGCCGCGGTACGTGCGAACATCTCGTTCTTCGAGAGTTTCGCCCCCAGGTTCAACGCCTCGCGCATCCCAGCAAAGTCACCCTGCCGGGACTTCGCCTTCGCCATGCGCAAGACTACCTCGGCTTCCAGTTTCGAGTCGCGGCCCCTCAGGGAATCATATGCTGCATACGCGCTGTCCCAATTCTCGGTGTAGTAGTAATATGCGGCGCGGGCATAGTCGCGCACATTCTTCGCAAGCGAAGTATCTTCCATGCTACGCTTCGCGCGGTCGGCACGGATTACGCGATTGTGGAAGTCATTCGAAGGAATCTGCTCGAGGGCGGCATACGGGTCCTGCGGGATATCGATTTCGGCCGCGGTCGTTTCGCCCACATTCGCGCTGTCCGCCTTGCTGTCGCCCTTTTCGCCCGAAGCCTCACATGCGACAATAAGCCCAAGAACAGGAATAAAACGGCGAAAGAACACCGAACCTCTAAGAATCACCATGCACCTCGTTTCCTACTTGGCCAATAAAGCTCGAAATTCCGAGATCGGTAATGGTCTGCGCGTACTTCCTGTACATGTAGCCATTCACGCTGTTCGCATCGTCCATCTGCAGCACGGCAAGTGCACTCTCGCGAACATCCTCGAAGTTGATAGAACGGATAATCTTCTTTGTCGCCATCACGCTCCAGGGCGTCATGGAAAGTTCGTCGACCCCAAGGCCGACAAGCAGCAGCACGCTCATCGGGTCAGAACCCATTTCGCCACAGACCGCCACCGGGATGCCTTCCCTGTGGGCTGCGTTCACCGTCTGGTAAATCATGTTGAGTACCGCGGGGTGGTGCGGCTGGAACATGTCGGTAATGAGTTCGTTCGTGCGGTCCACCGCAAGCGTAAACTGGATAAGGTCATTCGTACCGATGCTGAAGAAGTCGGCCTCCTTCGCAAGCAGGTTCACAAGCACTACCGCGGCAGGCACCTCAATCATGATGCCCACCTTCACCGTAGCACACTTGAAGCCTTCCGCCTCAAGTTCCTCGGTGCAGCGCCGAATGCACGCCTTCGCGCGGCGCAGTTCCTCGAGCCCAGAAATCATCGGGAGCAGTATGCGCAAGTTCCCCTTGGTGTTCGCCTTGAGGAGCGCCTTTAGTTGCGTGCAGAAAATATCCTCGCGGTCGAGGCACACGCGTATGGAGCGCCAGCCCATGAAGGGGTTCGCCTCGTTGGTCGCGGTAATACCCGAAACAAGCTTATCGCCACCCGCATCGAGCGTACGGATAGTCACCGGGCAGGGCGCCATCGTGTCGAGGATCTGCCGGTAGGCTTCAATCTGTTCATCCACAGTCGGGGCGCTGTACTGCAAGAAGAGGAATTCCGAACGGTACAGGCCGACACCCGTCGCCCCGTAGTCCATCACCTTGTCCGCCTCGGTCGGCAACTCTATGTTTGCATGTAAAGTAATATACTTGCCATCGCGGGTCATCGGCTCGAGCCGGCGCATGGTAAACAGTTCCCTGCGCTGGCGTTCGAACACCTCCACACGTTCACGAAACTTGCGGATGTCGTCTTCGTTCGGGTTGATAATGACAAGGCCGCCCGAACCGTCCACGATAATCGTATCGTCGGGCTTTACGACGGTAACAACATTACGCAGGCCCGACACTGCCGGTATCTGCAGGGAGCGCGCAAGGATCGCCACGTGGCTCGTACGGCCACCGGTATCCATCAACAGGGCGCGGGCCTGGCCCGGCTTGAGCGCCATCAAGAAACTCGGCAATATCTCGTGGGCGACGATTACCGCGCCGTCCTCGCCAGACACTTCCTCCAAGGCCGGTTCGGCCTCGTCCATCGTAGACATGAGCCTGTTGTACAGGTCACGCAGGTCGGCCGCCTTGTCACGCATCGCGGGCGAATCAATCTTCTCGAACTTGTCGATGTAGTCGCCGAGCACCACGTGCACCGCCCAGCGGGCATTCTTGTGACCCTCGCGAATCATCTTCAGGACGCCGTTCATGAGGCCCGGGTCCTGCAAAATCATCAGGTGCGTCGAGAATATAAGGCTATCGTGGACACCCGTGCGGGTCTCGGAGATTTCCTTGATTTGCGAAATTTCCTTGGAAGTGCGGGTCACCGCCCTGCGGAACAACTGTTCTTCCGCCTGCACGCGCGACTCGGGAATGTTCTCCTCGACAACGGTAATCTCGCGGCTAGCTACCTGGAACGCGCGCCCCATGACGAGGCCGGGAGATGCGGGAATACCTACAAGGACCTGACGTGCAGGCCTTGTCCCGAAAGACTTCTCCGCGCCGGTATCAGCCGGGTTCTTCGTTGAAATTGTCATGGAAAAGCGTTTCCAACCTTTGCACGACTTCCTGCTCGTCCTCGCCGTCCACCTCGAAGCGGACTTCGGAACCCATCGGGATAGCAAGCATCATCACGTTCAGGATGCTCTTGGCGTTCGCCCTCGAGCCCTCAAACATAATGAACACGTCGCTCTTCGCGGGGCCCGTAATGTCGACAATCATGCCGGCAGGCCTTGCGTGAATCCCGAGCTTATTCGTGACTGTAAGAACCTTCTCTATCATCGTTTCCTCAGAAAATATCCACGTTCACATCCAGGCCGTCATGCAGGATCACGCGAAACAGGCTGTCTGCCGAATGGACCGTCTTGACCAGGTCGTCATGCAGTTTCCTGTCAGAAAGTAGGATACCCACCGTGTTGTCCTTGGACTGCACCTTCGCAATCAGGTTGTCCAGATGCTTCGTGACGCCTTCCAGCTGGCTAACCAGTTCGTCGGCGTGCCCGATAGTCTTATCGGCATTAGCAAAGAGATTGTCAATAGGCGGCTTCACGCCGTCAACAAGAGCGTCCACCTTGGCCATGACCTCGTTCAGGCTGTTGAGGCTCTTCTTGAGTTGCGGGTCGGTCGTATTGACCATGGTCATCAGGCGGTCTTCGAGACTTTCCGCCTTGGTGAGGAGCGTCCTGAAACGTTCCTGGAAATCGGGGTTCGCAATCGTTCCGTTGAGGGCGGCCTTCACCGACTCCAAAAGCACCTTCGTGCTGTCGCAGACCTCGCCCGCAAGGCCGAGCGCTTCGGCAATACCGGCATCGAACTGGCCGTTGATGGTATCGCCCGGGGCAAAATAGGCTTCCTCGTCACCAAGAATCATGCCAATCTGGCGTTCACCCATGATACCGATGTTCTGGACGCGGATTTCGGAATCCTTCGGGATCTTCACGTCGGTACGGAGGCGGATACGCACCACCACGCGGTGGCCGGCAAGGCTAATGTCCTCTACCTTACCCATCTTGACGCCGTTCACCTTCACAGGGTCATCGAGCACGAGCGTGCTCACCTGCGTAAAGCGGAGATAGAATGTATTGAAAGTTTCGCGAGGATCCTTTTCGTTCAAGAAGAACATTCCGAACACAAGAATCACGATAGCCAAGAGGACAACCAGGCCAACGGAGAAGTATAGAGCGGAATTCTTTTTCATTTGTTCATCAATCTAGCATATTTTTTGTGCTCGTACGCACAGGAAACCTTCAAAACCACCCAAAAACACGCCGCTTACCCGTCCACATGGGTAATCGGGCTGTTGTTCTCGATGCCGTTCACATGGCGGTCAAGCCAGTCGTAAAGCAGGGCGTCACGTTCCTCCTTCGGGAGCAGGAACTTCTCGCGGCCTTCCTTCTGCATGTAAACGTCGAGGTAGGTCATGAGCACGCCGCCGGCCACAGAGACGTTCATCGACTCGGTAATGCCGTACTGCGGCAGCTTGAACTCGTAATCGGCATGCGCGAGCGTATCGGGGTGGTTCCCGTGGAACTCGCTCCCGAGGTAAAAGGCGGTAGGCTGGCTCAGGTCCAGGTCCAACACGGAATTCGTGGTGTTCGTGCTCGCAACCGCAATCTTGTAGCCCTTCGCGCGCAGCTTTTCCATGCAGAGCATGCGCTTCTTGTACAGGTACAGGCTCATCCACTTGTAACTGCCCTTGAGGATAGACTTGTTCACGCTGTAGGCGTTGTCCTCCTCGATAATGTGCACGTCCTGCAGGCCGAACACTTCCGCGGTACGGATTACGGCAGAAATATTGTGCGGGTCAAAGAGGTCTTCCAGCACCATGCAGAAATGCCTTGTACGGCGGTCCACCACGGAGGTAAGCAGTTCCTTGCGGCGGTCAGTCACGCGCGCCAGGAGGGATTCCAGACTTTCTTTCTCGTTTTCGCTCATTTTACCTGAGTCCTCGTATCGTCAACCATTATCGGGACGCTCTCGCGCTTCTGCTTCTCGCGTTCACGCTTCAGCCTTTCGAAGTCGCCCAGTTTCCATGGGGCGCCATTCACCACATTTTCAAAGTCAATCACGTACTGTACGTTCTCGAACGACTTGAGACGGGCATCGTTAAGTATAGGAGCCTTGTCGCCTCCAAAATAACGACCCGATGCCTTCTTGATATCCTTCACGATGTGGTCAATCTTGTCGTTCACCACGCTCTTGAACACCCGCATCTGCATGATGGAATTCAGCACGGAGTTCCCAGGGAACACGATTGCCGTTAACTTGTACCTAAGTTCGTTCTTCGAGATTTCTTCCATATCTAGGTATGCGATTGCGGTACCATGCAGCGACCACTTGAGCACCTTCGCGTGCCCGTACCCGAAGAAGAGGTTACGCATGCCGAGCTTCTGGCCCGCGCTATCCTGTAGCGCCCAGTAGAACTCGCCCGAAAGGCTCCTGCCATTGCTGCCGCTGAAATAGCGACGGTTCTTGCTCGTGTATTCCAGCGTGTAGTTCGTGCCCAGGTAAGCGTTGATGAGGTCGGCCGTAAAGGGCATGTTGTCGAACAGGTAGCTGATGACATCCTGGCCGAGCGGGAGCGTGCCCTTGTTCTCGTAGATGGCACGGTACCTGCGGCCAAGCCTGGAATAGACCTCGGGGACCATCGGAGCACCCGGAGTAGGCTCGAAGCCACGCTTGCGTACTTCCTTGAACGGGGCACAGAACTCGTCATCGTACTTGAGGTGCGGCCAGCGGTGCTTATCGCCAGCGGAACATCCCGGATAGTCGATGTCGAGGCAGGTCTTGAGGCCAGAGCAGAGCGAGCGCAGGTCATCCTCGTTCTGGAGTTGTTTGATGAGCCTGTTGCGCACAACGGAGTCCGCACCGAGCATATTCTCGGATTCCGCGGCAAGGCAGGGCATGCAGGCAAGCGCCGCGAAAAGGACCGCGACGAACCAGCGAGAGAACCCTGTCACAAACGAGCTGCGCATAAACCTACCTGAATTCAAGACTGTCGAGCGGGACTACGATAAAGGGTTTCAAGTCGCCCAACTTGGAGACGGGGCCCACCACCGAAATCGTCATCTTTTCCTTGGCGTAATACTTCTTGATCATCGCCTTCACCTGCTCGGCAGTGACGGCATTGATTTCCTTCACATAGTCCAGGTAATGGTCCGGGCTCTTGCCCAGAAGTTCGTCCTTCGCAAAGAGAACCGCCGTCGAGGACGGGGAATCGAACAGCCCCGGCAGGCTCTCGACGAGCGTCTTCTTCGCCATCGCAAGTTCCTCTTCCGTAGGGCCGTCCTTCGCAAGCTTATCGATTTCCTCGTAGATGAGCTTGAGGGCGAGCGACGCGGATTCCACCTTCGTCTGCAGGCTGATAGTGATCATCGCCGTATCGCGGTAGTCGTTGCCCGCACGGCTGCTGATGTGGTAGGCAAGTCCCTCATCGCTGCGCACGCGCGTCATGAGGCGCGAGGAGAAACTTCCGCCACCCAGAATGAAGTTCGCGACTGCCGTCGGGTAGTAATCCGGATGCGGGCGCTTCACGAAGGGTTGGTTCATCGAGATGTTTGCCTGCGTGATATCCTTGTCCACCACGTAGGTACCCGGCTTGTTCAGGAATGTAAGCATCTTCGGTGCACTGTAGAATGCCACAGAATCGGCTTCGTCATCGAATGGCACCATGAACAGGCCCATGAAAAAAGTCTTTAGCGCAAGTTCGGCGGAATCACGCTTCACGTCACCCGACAGGGCAAACACGATGCGTCCCCGATCAGGAGAATGCAAGGTCTTCATGAAGGAATTTGCAGAAAGGCGTTTCAGGTCATCAACCTTCACCTTCTTGTATTCCTCAAGCGAGGCATCCCACAGCCGCGAATTCGGGGCATAGTTGACCTTGGTCCTCAATGCGCTAAGCACCTTCGCGGGAGTGTCGTAGCGCTGTTCGTGGGCCGTCACAAAATTCGTCTTGACAATTTCGAGTTGTTCCTTGTCGAAACCCGGACGCACCATCAAATCCCCTGCAAGAAACAGCGTAGAGATGAAATCCTTCGAAAGGCAGTCGATGGAAAATCCCGACGTCCACGTACCCACGGAAGTGGAAATTCCGGCACTAATGAACTCGAGCGAATCGTCAAGGGCGTGCGCCGAGGTGTTCGTGCTACCGCCACGGCGGTACATCGAGCCCAGCATCTCGGAGGCGGCTTCGTCCTTGATATCCGACACCACCTGCGGGTTCTCGAAATACACGGAAAGGTTCACGAGCGGGAGGCTCGAATCGGGAACGATATAGCCCGAGATGCCCGGGGCAAGTTCCACGCGGTAATCCTTCGGGTAAGGCGCCACGTACTTGTACTCGGGGTAGACAATGTCCTTGTAGGAAGCAGGCAACGTAGACGCCTTCGCAGTATCCGCAGGCGCAGATGCCACGGCAGGTGCCGGCTGCGCCACGGGTTCGGCAGACGGTTCCGGTGCCGAGGAGCATGCCACAATGCAGGCAACCCCACTCACCAGGCCAAGCAATGAACTATAAACTTTTCGCATTGTCTATAATATAGTTTTTCCCAAACAAATCTTTTCCACGGCGAACCGCAGAAAGCCGCAATCTTCCAAATTGGAGTAATGATTTTCGCGTCAACCCGCCCTTTTTGGGAAAAAGGCGTTATATTACTTATTGAGCCCCTCCGGTGGATATCAACTCGGTGTCGCGAATGCGAGCCGCCCGTCTCCAAGAGAGACAAATCCACCCGAAGGGCTTTTCTCTATTCTCCTTAAAACCAAAGGGACGGCACGTGGTGTGCCGCCCCCTTTTGGTTTTAAGATATATAAGAAACCGCTCGTTCGTCGTCCCTGGTTTTGAAACCTCCGGTTCCTCACTCGCTTTCGCCTTCGACGGCTTGTCAGTACAAGCCGCCTACGGCTCACGAACCAAAGGGAACGGCGCGTGGTGGGCACGTTCCCCTTTGGTTTTAAGTTTTTACGAGAGCGTGCGAGTCTCGTCCGAAGCCAACATAAATAGGAGAGAGCGTCGCCACAGGCCCTTAGTTAAACCGGCCGGCGAGTTGCTTGCGGCGGCGGCCGCGCTCCGACACGATAGCCTCCACCAGGAACAGGAGGGCGGCGAGCCCGAGGAAAATCTGGTAGCGGTCCTGATAGTTCTCCATGCGGTCGGACGCCTGTTCCTTCTTCTCCATGCTCGCAATCTCGGTCAAAACCTTCTGCAGCTGGAACTCGCCAGGGCTCGCGTAGAAATACAGGGCACCGGTCACGCTCGCAATCTCCTGCAGCGTCCCTTCCTCGAGGCGCGTAGTCACGATGTTCCCCTGCACGTCCTTCTTGTAGGCGACATCGCCATTACGCGACTTCACCGGTATGGGCACGCCCTCGCGGCTGCCGATACCGATGGTATAGATCTTTATGCCCATCTCCGCAGCTTCCTTCGCGGCATTCACGGCGGCATCCTCGAGTTCCTCGCCATCGCTCATCAATATCATCACCGAGTACTTGCCCGCGCCGCCCGAATTCCTAAACAGGCTCATCCCCTTGCGGATGGCATTTTCCAGGTTCGTGCCCGGCATGAGCCAGCCCGGGTTCAGTTCGCGCAGCATCATCTGCACCGTACCGTAGTCGAGCGTGAGCGGCACCATCACCTGCGCCTCGCCGCTGAACGCGACCAGGCCGACGCGGTCACCCGAAAGCCCTTCCAGGAATGACGAGATCTCGTGGCGGCTACGCACCAGGCGGTTCGGCTTCACGTCTTCCGCAAGCATCGAGAGCGAAATATCCTGCAGCAGCACGAGGTCCAGGCCCCGGCGCTCGATATGTTCCATCTTGCGACCCCACTGCGGGCGGGCAAGCGCAACGAACAGGAACGCGAGCGCCAGCAAGAGCAAGAATACCTTCACGAGCCTGCGCCACGGCGACACGCTCGTCGAGAGTTTCGGGAGCATCGAGAGCGAGACAAACCTTGCGGCAAGTTTCTTGCGGCGGCGGTAGGCATAGTAGAACAGCAGCGCGAAAAACGGGAGCGTAAACAGGCACCACAAGAAGTTCGGTTCAGCAAAACGCATTACATCCTCCGGAGGGGCAAACAGGCGGGGCACCGCCCGCGACACCCCTGAATATACAAAAAACAGGCTTTTTTGCCCCGTTTTTTGCATATTTTTGCCCAAAAATCACAAAAAATCGTTTTCCGGCATAAAATTGTTATTATTGTTAAGGAAAAGATATATTTTTCTTATTAGGAAGTGCATTATGGGTATAGACGCTTTTAGAATCGAAATCGACGTTATCAGCGTTATCGTGTACCTAATGATTTGGTACGGCAACAGGGAACGTGCAGTCTTGGAAAAGTCTGCTCGCGCATTCCAGTGCCTTGTAGAAACATCCATCCTCTTCAGCGTACTGAACTCGGTCGGGCTGTTCGTACCCGAATCAAACTTCCCCGTTATCAGGCTTATCAATAGTTTCAAGGTCATCGCCTGCATCTGCATGGGTTGCTGCTGGTTCCTTGCCGTATTCTACTCGACATCGGCAAATACCTACACGCTGCGCAAGTGGCTCATCCCCATCATCGGCCCGAGCGTCATCGTCAGCGGAATCGCCCTCGCCGATACGCTGATGCACCTGACGGAAAACCCCACCGGCATGAATCCCACCCTATGGATGATGCTGAACATGCTTTCCATCCTCTACATCGCCGCAGCATCCGCGCTCTGCCTAAAAAAGGCCCGCAAGTGCACCAACAGGCTCCATAGGCGGTGTTTCTACATAATTGCATCCGTCATGGTCATCCCGCTACTCACCCTAATCCTGCAGGCAAAGTTCTACGATCTCCCCATAACCTCGACGGTGTTTGTCCTCGTCACCCTGTTCATCCACTTGTACCGAACCCGACAGCATATTTCCGTAGACATGACAACAGGGCTCAACAATACGAACAAGCTGTCGACGTACCTGGAAACCATCACGCAGAGCCAGAACCCGGCCAAGAGGCTATTCCTCCTCAAGATAGAGATAGACAACTTCAAGGCCATGAAAAAGAAGCATGGCAAAAAAGCCTGTGTGGTCGTCCTCCAGAAAATGGCGACATTCATACGCGATCAGAGCGTGCAGCGCGGCACGTTTATCGCCCGCTACGGCAAGGCGACCTTTGCGGTCATTGCCGAATGTAGCGATTACGCCGAAATCGAGGCGTTCGCAAACAAGCTGATTACGGCAAGCGCAACGAGCCAGGATCTCCTACAGGGCCCGTGGCCCATCACGTTCAGCATACACTGGTCCGAGTACGGCACGTCCGAGACGCGCACCATCGACAAGTTCCTCGAGAAAGCCGAAAGCAACTGCATCAAGCCCGCGACACCGCTGTAATTACGGAATGCGCACGAAGCGCGTATTCGCGAGCAGCAACTCCAACAGAATCAATAGCGCACCCGCCAGGAGCCACGGGTAGAACTTTTCTGCGTACCTGGCGTATGCGACCGTCTCTATCTCGGTCTTTTCGAGCTGGTCGATTTCCGAGTAGATTTCTTCGAGTTGTTCCTTGTTCTCGGCGCGGTAGAACTTGCCGCCCGTCTTCTGGGCGACGGCCTTGAGGGTCGACTCGTCGATGCCCTCTTCCGGAGTGATATCGCGCTCGCCCCACGAGATTTCGCCCGTCCACGGGTTCTGCTGGAACGCGAGAATTTTGCCGTTTTTCTTGCCCACGCCTACGGTATACACCTTCACACCGAGCGACTGCGCCACCTCCGCGGCACGGACCGGCGAAATCACGCTCGCATTGTCGCGCCCGTCAGTCAACAGCACCACCACCTTGGACTTGGCCTCGGACTTCTGCAGGCGGGCGAGCGCATTCATCAGGCCATCGCCGATCGCCGTGCGACCCGCGATAATGGAATCCTTCGCAAGTTCATCCGTCGCCTTCAATATCTCAAGCAGGCTCCCGTAATCGAGCGTAAGCGGGCACTGCGTCACGGCACGGCTACCGAAGGCCGAAAGCCCTATGCGGTCGCTGTGGCGCTTCTGGATAAAGTCCGCAATCACCACCTGGGCATAGCCCATGCGGCTGTACTTCCAGTAGTCACCGGACTTGAGGATGCGTTCGGCATTCATCACCCCGAGCTTCGCCTGCTCCGCGCGGGTCAGCATGTCGAGCGTGCCCATGGAACCCGAGACGTCGAGAGCCAGCATAATGTCAACGCCGTCAGTATTCGTGTACTCCACCTCCATCGCGTTCTGCGGGCGGGCGAGAGCCACGATAAAGCAGCAAAGGGCAAACAGCCGCAGTGCAGGCACAATGTGACGCAGGCGCACACGACGGCTCGGGACCGCGCGCCTTGCAATGGAAAGCGCCGGGAACTTGATGGTACTCTTGCGTTTGTGCTGGCGATATACGTACAGTGCTATAAGAACAGGAACCAAGACGAGCAGCCAAAAGGCTTCGGGATTCTGAAAATGAAGTGCACCAATATCCATTCTAAACTCCAAAAATGCCGGGATTCAAGTCCCGCGACAAAGAATATACAAAAGCCGAGAGTCGTGGGCAAGTGCACTTGCACATGACCGAGGCGCACAATATGGCTCTGCATACGCAGAGCCCATATACAAAAAACAGCGCACTCACACCACAAAAAAAGAACCGCAGCCTTGCGGGCCACGGTTCTCTCAAAAGAGTTTGCTAGTGAATTACTTCACAGTCACGGAGTGGATCTTGCCATCAACGCGCACAAGGAACGTACCCCTGTTAGCGACAGAGATGCCCTGCGTGGTGCTGGAGATCTTACCGGTCTTCACGACCTTGCCCTGCATGTTGAACACGGCGTAGTCGGAACCGACCTTGGCACCAAGCACCTGGATCTGGGAACCAGAAGCGATAACCTTGGCGCTCGGGGCGATAGAGCGGAAGAAGAAGTAATCAGGATCCGGATCATCTGTACCCGGGCCCGGATTGGTGCCGCACTGGGTCTCAGGAACCGTGATACCGGTAATCTTGACCGGGTCAATGACGTTGCCGGAACCATCAAGGAATTCCACAGCCTTGATGGAGATGGAGCCCACACCACCAGTCTTTTCCTTCACTTCCCACTTGAGGCCCTTAACAGCCGTCAGAATTTCTTGACCGAACGGGGCGTTGTTGTAATCCACCCACTCAAGGAGACCACCGGCATACTTGTCGTTGGGATCCGTGAAGCCCTTGAAGCCGCATTCTTCCGGAGTCAGGTCGTACGTGGTTGCAACATAGTCGCTGCTATTCGGCACATACACGCCCGGTTCTGCACCGGCTTCCTTGGTCTTTTCGTTAAGCACAGCCATACGGATGGGGCCAGAAGCCTTCATGGTCACACGGACAGCCTTGACACCGAGCTTCGTGAAGTCAACGCCCTTCTTGTCGTTGGAGAGGAACGACATGGCAATACCGGCAGACGGGTACTTGAGGGTACCGGCAGCGGCAGCTTCTGCAGTCCATTCCGGTTCCGGACCGATTTCCATGGAAGCGTCAGCAGTAATTTCGCAATCCCTCTTGTAGAGCGGAGACGTGCCCGAATCCGGAGACATCACCGTACCGATGCCCAGCTTGTCGTGGTAGGCACCCCAGTTCCAGAAGCCGGAAACACCGACCGTAGAATCCTTAAGGGTCTGCTGTTCACCTTCGGCGCTCGAAATGCTGGTAGCAAGGCTCGGATCCGGAGTGAACTTGGTAAAGCCAGTCATGTCATAGAGGTTGGGCATGTTACCCGTCATGAGGAGCAGATAGAGGAGGTTGAGGGTCGAGGGGTAGTACTTTTCACCCGTGACAGTTTCACCGCAACCGCTCGCCGTCTTGCAGCTGGTCTTCTTACTAAGGAAGTTGTAGACCGTTTCCATGTAAGCCTTGGCTTCGTCAGAATCAATAGAAGAAGTAGCAAGGCCAAGACCGCCAGTGAACGTAGAAGAAGCGAAGCCACGCTTGGTGCTCGTTTCGGCCCTACCGTCCACATAGTAGCCGGAGTTCACACCACTACCCGTGTGGGTAGTCGGGATGAGCCACTTGGAAACCTTTTCATTGAACTGCTTGGCTTGAGAGTCACCGAACCAGTAGTAGGCCCAGGCCATGCGCCACGGGGTACGGGCGGCATCGTCAAAGAAGCCTGCAGCTTCGGACTGCTGCACAGAAGCGCTCGTCTTGGTCGGCTGATGGCTGCTCCAGTCGCACCAGTCCGGGACAAGGCCCGTAGAGGAGTTCTGGCAAGCCTTCAGATCGGAGTAGGCAGTAGAGATAACATTGGACCAAGAACCGCCTGCAACCTTGTCGAACACCTTGAAGTTCGCCGTCGTCGCATAGCTCGGGTTGAACGCATCGTTCCACTGGTTACCCGGCTTGATGTGACCGCCATTGATATCGTTCGAGGAGATCCAGCCGATAATCGTCTTGGCATCGTTCAGGTAGGAACCGCCCCACTGCTTGGAAGCCATCACGAGAGCGAGGGCAGCATCGAAGTCAGCGTCGGAAGCAGTACCGGAACCACCACCGTCACCAATACGCCAGTCCATACCGGCACCATTGCCACCATGGTTCTTCCACGTGGCATAGAGCTTGTCGAACATGCTCTGTTCGTCCATGTACACGGTAATCAACATACCGTAAGCAATAGCTTCAGAAACCGTCGAGCTAGTGCCTTCCGGAGCGAGAACCCAAGCTTCGTTACCCTTATCCTGGTACCAAGCCTGCTTCCACAGCTTGAAGTGGTCCTTGATCACGTCCGTATCGGCAAACGGAATCGTATAGCCGTTCGGGCTCTTCATGTTCTGCGGGAACGGGAAAGATCCCGCCATCGCCGACGTCGCGGCCAAGGCAGCCACGCACACTGTTGCTTTAAGGAAAGTTTTCATCTACATCCTCATGTTTTTTTAGTTTTTCCCACCCGTCTAAAATATAATTTGATTGAATCAAAACCGCCACCCCAATCATGTAATAAATAACTTGCACTTGGCGACAAAAAGTTCCGTTTTTTCGCAAAAAACGAGAATATCGGTAAACATTCGTAAACCTTTACAGAGACGTGTGAGCGGGAGCACACTGGAGGGGCGCTATTTTGCCTGTTCAAGGCGCTTCTTGCGCTTCCTTTTCCAGACCTTGAACTCCATGTAGAGCGTGCTCACCGTGTACACGAAAATCATGAACAGGAGCGTGTTCTTGGGGCAGTTCAGGTTGCAGATTCCCCATGCGATGGAGATGAGCGGGAGGTGAATCAGGTACGGGTAGAAACTTGCCCGGCCGACCTTGCGAACAATCCCGATGCAGAAGAACCGGGCCATGAACCCCTTGCCCGAAAGGAGCGAGAGGACGAACAGCCCGTAGATGAATACGGCAACGCTATGGTGGATAAAGTAATTCACGCCGGGGTTGAATGATGGCGACATCAGGAAGAGGCTCCCGTAGAGGGCGGCAAGGAGCAGCGCCTGAACGAGCCCGCTCACGTAGTCACGCTTGAGGAACTCGAAGAATCCTTCCTTGTACAGGCGGAAGATGACCATGCCGAATATGTACTCGAACACGCGCACAGGCGCGAACATGTGGAAGAACCTGTACTTTTCGCCATAGCCGGCGAACCAGAGATCGCCCGTAAGCCCGAAGGTCACCGCCCAGGCAATGCCCGGAATGAACACCGCGAAGAAGAGTATCCAGAGGGTGCGGCGGTTCTGCCTAAAGAGCCAGCGGCTGAACCACGGCGTGATGGCATAGCACATGAAGAAGCTCGTGAGGGACCAGCTGGGCTCATTGAGTTTCATGCCCAAGTCGGGAACGATGGACCACGTGAGCGTAAGGTGCAGGAGCAGGCTGCGCCAGGGGTGCACCATCTTTGCAAGCCCCGCCGAGGCGCAATCAACGATTTCGCCTGGGCCGGGCAAGTGCGTGTAGCCGCTGAACTTGAACAGGAGCACCGCGAACATGAGGAGGGTCATGAAGAAGTGAAGCCGGTATAGCTTCGCTATGCGGGCGAACATGAAAGGGATTACCGGTATGCGGCGTTCCGGGTCGCTGAACTTGCTTGCAAAGAGGAACCCCGCAAACACGTAGAATATGCCGGCCGCAAATGCGGGTGCGGTAAAGACGGGCATGAGCCAGGTGTTGTTCGCCATGTAGGCGAGCGCGTTAGAACTGCCCAGGTGGAGCATCACGATGTTGATGCTCGCCAAAAGGCGCAAGCCGTCAATCGCCGGGAAGTAATCCGGCTTCTTTGCGCCTACGTTCGGGGTGTTCTCTGCCATCGTGAAGTAAATTTAGAAAAATGCCGTAGCGCCGATAGGCGCCCGTGCACTTAATCGCCACTGCCCTAAAATGAGTTGCCCTATTCTAGGCGATTATGTGCGCGTCGGGAGGGTCTTAGGGAGGGTAAGCCGTGCGAAACCCTCCCTAGTTTCATTATTTAAGCAGAATCTTCTGGACGGCGACTTCGCGACCGACAGCCGCACGCAATACGTAGAGCCCGCGTACTGGCCTCTCGAGACTAATCTCGTTACGCCCGGCTTCGGCCTTGAAGCCTGCGGTATTCACGACATGCCCCTTCATGTCGACAAGGTCCACACGCGCATTCGCGCCTGCAAGGCCCTCGCCCACATCGAAGCCCACCTGCAGGGTAGAGCCCAGATTATGGGCACGCAGACCCTGCAGCGTGCTCGCGACAACCTTCCTTGCAGCACTGGCGATGCGGAGAGTCGCAGTCTTTGCCGTAGTGGAGAGGCTCACCTGCACCTTGCCTTCATCGTTCAGCTCAGTCGTAACGCCATCAACGGTCAGGAAGGCGCGCAACCCGTAGGCCCTGAGCGCATCCACGCCGTCAACCTTCAGGTAGCCCATGCGCACGCTCGTCGCCGAGATTTCCACGTTCCATTCGTATACGGCATCACTACGTTCTTCCTTCACGCTCTTTGCAAGGCGCCTGCCGGCATCCACGATGGTGAGGTTCACATGGTCACCCATGCCCGCAGGCGGTTCTTCAAGAGCAGAGGCAGCCTTGCCGACACCAAGTTCGTTCCAGGTATCAGCCTTGCCCTTCATATCAAAGAGCGAAATCTGCACATTCCAATCCTCCGCACCAGCCGCCTTTGCAAGCACCTGCTTTTTCTGCAAGGAGAGGCGTGGCACCGTATTGCCATCTGCATCGACTACATCAACAAACGCAGGGGTGGACGGGAGGTCAATAACCTCATACCGCTTGGTCTTTATCCAGAAGGCTTCGTACGGCTTGATGTAGTGCGGCTGTACATAGTTGCCTTGTTCCGGATCCCAGCGGTAGAACGCATACCCCTTGCTCTTCAGATCAGACACGTCGATATACCAGCCGAAGGGATTGCGGACCATGTTCCACCCACTATAGACGCTATCGATTTCCCAGACAACAACGTCATCATCAAGCGATTTTTCATCCAGTTCAAGCGGCAGGCCCTCGATGGAGTTGTACCAGTAACCGCGAGTCCTGTCCACATCGGACACGCGCTCAATTTCCTCGTACTGCCAGTACTTGCCGTTCACCGACTGCTCGTTCCACCAGTACAGAACGTTCACATCCGAAGGATTGACCTTGTCCAGGACAACGTTCGAGAGCGACACCATATACCAGCAGTCGCTACATCCATCGGCAATCTGCGCCTTCACCTCGAAATCCCATTGACGGACATCGGGATTCTGGTTCTTGCCGTCATAGATCTTCGCCGTCAAGAGATACCTGCCCGGTGCAAGCGGATACTTTTCCCACGTGAACGTTTCGGGCCATTCCCCATCCGTAAACTCGAAAAGCGTATCCACCAACGGTTCGCCACTCAGGTCCTCAAGCAGCACGGACACGAAGGGGGCAATTTCTTCATATACAAACTCATCCGTCTTCACGGCAAGCTGGATACCGTTGCCCGACTGGAACAGCGCCGGGTATTCCACCTCGGCCAGTATGGTATCGCGATGCGTGTCGCCACCATGCGGGTCAACAGGGTAAGGGTCGGTGCCGTTCTGGTCCTCGAAACCCGTGGGGTATATGGCCAGTACGATTACCACATCTTTATACATTTCTTCTTTTTTATTTTCTCTCCACTCATACATTAACTGCGATATAGAATCACCCCGAGCCTCTATCCGGCTAAGCGAATCCTCGTCTACCTCGCCCGACATGGCGGCCTGCCATTCCTGCTCGATTTTGTCCCGTTCGGCTTCCCAAACCTGGTACTGGCTATCTTCCGGAGTTTCGAACCTCTCGCTCAAAATATTCCCGATTTCATCGAAACTGAAGGAACCGTCACTATACAGGTAAACCGGAGTACCCGCAAAAGCCTTCTTGCGGAGTTCTTCATTGTCCGTCTTGTGCACCATTTCGGCAAGTATGGTCCATCCCTTGAACGCGCTACCGTCCGTCGTCGTCACATCCATTGCGTTGACCTGCATTATATTGCCGACATTCATCACGACAGGCTGATCTCCGCCAGAATAACTCGCCCTGTCAATCTCGTTACCCTTTTCCTCAACATCTTCCCCATCGTAACTGATGAGTTCCACGATAGTCCTGCTGTAGTCAATCCCTTTACCGAAGAAGGCGTAGACCTTCAAGTCCATAGTATCCGCATCGGAGGAATCATCTTCGTCCGGGTCTATTACCGCAAGGTAGTAGGAATGTTCCGCAGTATACACGGTACTTGCGGAAAGTTCCCTATGTTCCATTCCATCCCAAATATGTTCCTTCCAGTGTACCTGCATCCGTTCGGAAGAAGAATCTTCCAACCCTACCGCAAAGCGGACCCATGACTGGTTTTCAATCATGCCGCTTTCGTCCGTCGTAAATATGCAAGAATAACCAGAACCGTCCACCCTGCACTCGCTAAACAGCCCTAGCTGGGATATCTCGTCCTGAGTCAGGCAACCTTGCCCAAGGCAGCGAATTTCAAATGCAACCGTGTATATGCCCTCCGGAGGAGGATCATCTTCATACGACTCCATGTCCGCAAACTGCATGTACGGGAAACTACGTGAATTGTCATAAAGCCAGGGGCTCGTGCTGCTCCCGTATTCAAAATCATAATTGTTCAGCGCTACGGCAAATTCGGGTATCTGCATATACGCCGCATTGATTACGCCAACGGGAATACCGGTATTGTCTTCCACCGTAAACGTGTAGGTTCCCTGGTCAAAGCCGGTCGTTTCCACGATAGTCGATGTTGCGCTGCGATAGTTTCCGCGAGCAAAAGCGACACTTGAAACAGAGGGAGCCGTTTCTTCCTGGCTCTCTATTACGGGCAGTTCGCCATAGACATTGAACTGATCCGAACAGGCCGACATTTCCTGATTGACATTAGCCATATAGCTGCAATTGACGTTCCCCGCCATATTGGCCGCAACATTCACATTGCTCAGGGTGTAATGGTAGTTCGACGTAACATTCATCCTTTCGGTATCGGGAGATCCCGAAATCCTTAGCATGCCAACAATAAAGCCCGCTTTGCAAAAGGAAGCGTCTTTCTGCGTGCAGTATATGTCGCCATTCGTGTAGGTGGACTGGACCAGGAAGGATTCCGCATTGGGAACTGCACCAACAATTCCTCCCAGGTAACCCGATACTTTCTCGCCCACAGGAGCCATGTCAATCACATTGATATCTTCAAGGCCCACGCGGGAAATAGTTACCGAAGAAGCAAAGCCGGCTATACCACCAAGATACGACTCAAGACTACCGACAAACTCAGAAAATTCATCATTACTTTTAATATTGTTGGAAATCATGAGCGTCGGCATATGGATTCCGGTCGCCTCGATATCCGTTACGGTACCGACAAGGCCACCAATAGCCACCTTGGCCGCATCCGCCGAGATATTGCTCATGTCCATTGACGGTATGGAATAAACCGAGACATCCGATCCAACGACGTTCTCCGCTTTCAGGGAAAACACCGTACCCGCCAGAAGCCCGGCTAGGGGAGCCTGGATAACAGCCCCCGCTACAGTAACGTTCGACGCAACGGCATTCCCTACATTGCCCAACAATCCTGCAAACTGGGACGATTCCAAATGGACATCCTCGAAACGAACGTTCATGATGGTATCAATCAGACTTCCGCCAAAGGTTGCGCCGGCATTGCGCCCCATATAGCAAAGGCCCTTTACCGTATAGAGTTCGCCATTCTCGCTAGTAAACCGAACCATGGAGACAGTCTGTTCCGGCTCAATCGGGTGGAACGATCCATTGCATATGCCTTGGGCTTCGTCATAACCGCCAAAATCAAGATTCGAGGTCAACTGAATTTCTACAGGCGGAATGTCCACAAGGAATGCGTTCATAATCGCATCATGGATTGAAGGATTCCCGTCTACAGAATACCACCATTCAAAACACTGCTCGTCATTGTCAGGAGTGTAATTGCCGTACTTTTGCGACAGTTGAAGAATCGGGGAATTCTCATCATAGACGACAGTCTTCATACAGTAGAGGCCAGGACCTTCTTCCTGCTCGTCCGAGATATCTGCGGCCCAGGATGCAACTGCAAAAAACACGACCGCAAGAGCCGTGACGGGTTTCAGAAGGAATGATTTGTGGATCATGGGCGACTCCTGCTAGGACGTTACCCATTTAAGATATATTATTTTGCCGGCTAGCGTATCACAGTGGACATATTTATGGACTGCGTAGAGCCCTTAAACTGCCAGGATACCTCGACATTCACCTGCTTGGCATAGACGTGCTTTATGGCATTGGCGCCACTAGCATAATTTGATTCGTTTATCGCAGTATAGTCGTCCGTCGGCGAAACTGTCAAAGTCGGGGTGTAATCGATAGTGGAGAAACCGCCACCGACCTTTTCGCCACGATCCCAGGTGCGGGAAATCGTCGGCAATTCCAGAACAAGATTGTTAGCATCGTCAATCGTGCCTTCGTCCCCTTCCGCATGGCTTGTCGGGTCAGGGATAGAAGCGATGCCAATACGGTTCAGGGAATCGATGACCTGCTGAGCCACCTCGATGGCGCCATCACGGCCACGAATGCGAAGCAATGCCTCGCGGTTACCCGTCTGCATGTGGAGGATGGCCATGTACAAAAGTCCGAGAACCACCGCGGAGATAAGCACCTCCGTGATACCAAATCCTTTCTTGTTCTTCATTATCCTATCCATAACACCACCTAGGGTTCAAACCAAGTGCCAGCCGCACCACTGCTATAACTCAACTTGTAATACATCGCAAACTTGGTCGGGGCCTTAATAGATGCCGCATAGCGGTCCGAGCCACCATACCGAATCATAAGACACGATGTAGGTATCGGGGATACACCTATTTTTGGTACAAGAGTTATTATAGTTGCAGGAGTTGCCTGACTACCATCCAAATCCGGACAACTCTTGTCCGTTACAATTGCATTTGCCGACTCCAGAGCCATCTCATCCACCTGGGTTCCAAAATTGTTGCAGATGCCATTGGCATCAACAGCATTGCACTTATAGAGTTTCAATGTCTTATGACTGTCCTCAACCTTCACCGCCAATCGTTCGTTCAACCGGGCAGCCTCGTTCGCGGCACGCTGCATGAACGCGGTCACGTTGATGCCCGCATCCTTGATGCGGCTGTTCGCCACCGCATTATGCAGACTAGCGACGCCAATACCAGACAAAATGCCCATGATGGCGACCACCACGAGAACCTCGACCAGCGTAAAACCGCGCTTTCTAGAACAGGCATCCATAATTCCTAAACTCCGGCAAAACCTTAATCCATTGACACTCAACAAGTTAGTAATTCCGCGAATTTTTGGGGTACAAAAATCCGGAGCCCGGCACCAAAACGGGACCGGGCTCTTTCTAATATATATAAAATTTTCCAAAAAGGGTAAAAATTTATTTACCCACAAGAAAAAAGTGATTATTTCTTCTTTTTCTTGCCTTTTTTGAGCTCACCGAAGGTGGACTTGCCATTATAGCAGGTCACGGCACCCTTCGCGCACTTGGAGGGGTAGTCGGACTGTTCGTTCTGGAACACTTCCTTCGCAATCTCCTTGGCAGCCTCGTTCGTGCCATCAAGGTAGGTAATCGTGTACTGGATGTCGGTATTGCGGGTCCAGACGAAAATTTCGGCATTGAGCTGGTAGTCGTGGTTGCTGCCCGAGATCTTGTAGCCGTAGGGGATCTCCTCGACGGAGAACAGCGAGAGCGTAGGCGGTTCGAACTCCAGGTCGTCCCAGTCGGCATCGAGACCTTCGTTACGGGCCTTGAACCAGCCGGCAGGGTCGCCCTCCATGGCATCTTCCATAGCCATATTGATGGAGGAAGCGTAACTATCGCGGAGCGAGGCGAGCTGTTCCTTGAATTCCTTCTCGTTGTCGTCTGCAGAGAAGGCGTTTATGGCAAGAGCCATGACAGCGGAAATAAGCACTATGTGTTTCATGCTCATTAATCTAGCAAATTTTTTCACGAATGGTTCCTTTTTGTAAGATTCTACCGAAATTTGCCTTGACAAATAGACAACGATTGGCTTAAAATGGCTAAAATTCCTATATTTGGCGGGCACACCTGCCCGGGTGGTGGAATGGTAGACACTGGGGACTTAAAATCCCTTGGGGGCAACCTCGTGCGGGTTCAAGTCCCGCCCC